>JADMIO010957398.1_pt1 | contig 120200 bp, 140 predicted proteins | sample 8958161 | NCBI WGS metagenome assembly JADMIO01 (sample SAMN16585339, study PRJNA669376) | soil metagenome | isolation source: Crop rotation soil | place: USA: Cullars Rotation, Alabama | collected 2011 | reverse complement strand
GCCGCGACTTCAAGTCACGTGAATTCCAAGCTTCGGATCCCACTGTGCTGGAAAGTCGATGAGATCGTCAACGATGTCGATGTGATACGCACAAGGTTCATCGCAAAAATGAACGCTGCGCCGTCGCGATTGGCAGATAGAGGATATTCGGCCGATCGGTCAGCGGCGTAAAGCCGAATTCGACGTAAAAGGCCGCAGCCTTTCGATCAATGGCATCGGCAAAAATGGCATGTGCGCCGATCGGCGCTGCCGCGACCGTCCTGACCGCGTCGAATAACAGTACCTCACCAATGCCGATCCCAGCATAAGCTTCGTCTCGACCAAGCCAACCGATTAGCACGGCGGGGACAGTGGGATAGCGAGGCAATCGGGTTGCCAAGGGCTCAGGCACGGCTGTCAGAGGGATGTTGCTCGATGAAAGTGTATAGAAACCGGCAATCCGATCCGTCTCCAGATCTCGGGCGACGAAGCAGGTTGCGTATCGGCGTTTGATGTCCTGGGTGACCGTCTGGCGAAAGTAGCGATCTATGCGCTCATTGCCGCATGAGAAAGCAGCGCGCCGATGGGACGTGTTTAGCGCTTCGATCACGAAGCCAGGACTCACCGTGGGACGATCATATCCGCATGACGCTTCGCCGCCCGCATCAGCCTGGCACTGGGCGCAGGCGGGTCGATCAAGGCTTCGGCAAAGCGCATCTGATCTTCAGCAGTCAGACGCAACACGTCGGCTTCCTCCACCGTGAGACGGGCATGTTCGCCCGCCGTCGCGATAAGGTAGCTGGTCAGAGTCATACCACGCAACCTGGCAGCCCGTTGCATCTGTTGATAGACGTTAACGGGAACGCGAGCCTCAAGGCGGGCAGTTTTCACATTACTCGCGGGCCTAGGCATGACCGATATCCTTTCCTGATATATACGGCACATTGCCGGATTTATCAAGCATAAGATGCCGTTCTGCTTTAGCAGTTCCCTCACCCCAGCCGCCGCCCCGTCCACACCACCCGCCCTACGATCGCCACCAGCGCCGGGTCGATATCCGGCCAATCGGGAAAATGGGGATTGTCGCTGAGGATCGACAGCTGACCGCGCTGCGGCCCCAGCGCCACCCGCTTGACCATCAGCACCCCATCCAGCCGCAGCACATATATGCCGTCGCGCAACTGGCCTTCGCCATCGGTCCCGTCGACCATGATGTCGTCGCCGTCGAGCAGGGTCGGCGCCATCGATTCGCCGTCCACCCGGATGATCGACAGATTGGTAGGGCTGAGGCCGACATCCCGCATCCAGCGCGGATCGAAGCCCAGCGTGCCTGCGCTCTCTTCCGACACGTCGAGCGTGCCCCCGCCCGCCGACGCGCCGAGGGCCAGGCGGCGAACCTGGACGAGGTCGGACACTGACCGCCCGCGGCTCTGCGGCTTGGCTCCGCCCAGATCGGAATCAGCGATGCCGAAGAATCGCGCCAATATATGGCGATCCTGTTCATCCAGCTTGCGCGGGGTACCGCGCTTGATGAACTGCTGGATATAGGCAGGATTGCGACCGAGCAGACGCGACAACGCCTCCAGCGAGACATTCCGCGCGCGCGCCAGATCGGCGAGTTTCTGCCTTTCATCCATAATGGATCATATAGAGACAGGAATTTTCCTAGACAAGTAGGAAATCGTCTTAGAAATAGGAAAATTCCTATTCGATTCGGGAATGGGGCTGGTTGGAAAAGGGAGAAGCGGATGTTCGAACTGCTGCGCAAGATTGACCGATTTTTGAAGGAGACCGGGATGCCACCCACCCGCTTCGGCCGCGAGGCGGTGCGCGACCCACGCCTGCTCGCCGACCTGCGCAAGGGACGCGAAGTGGGTCAACGGCTCCAGAATCGTCTGGAACATTTCATGAACATTCAACAGGAAGGTGGCGCGCGATGACAATTTGCCATGACCCGGAAGAGGCTGTCAGCGATGCCATACTGGCAATCGCCGGCGGCGATGCCGCGATCACGACCGTCATCTCCCGCCCATGGGCGAGCGCGACCTTCGTCGGCCGCAAACTCAGGATGACATTACGACTAGAAGGAGAGGACAGCGGCGAGCGCGCATCCGCGCTGGCGTCCAGGTTGCCGCGCCACGATTTCGACATCGCCGGTCAGATCGTCGCGGACGTCCAGATCGACGAGCAATATCGCGGCACCCGCGCCGACGGCAGCGCCTTCGCGGCGCTGGTGATGACCGTGCTGATGGTGGAGGATCGCTAGTCGTGGGCGGCTCAGCGCCGCGCGGTCATCTTGTGCAAGGTGCCGAGCGCCGCCTGCAGCGCGGACTCGATGTCCTCGTCCACGGCCTCGCGCACCGGTACCGGCGCCGCGGCGGGCATTTCGGCCAGGGTCATTGGCCGATACCCTGTCTGCGGCAGCGTCGGCTGGCGCTCCGAAAGACCGCGCTCGAACCGGGCGGCGAGCGCCTCCAGGCTGAGATTTTCGAGCGAAGCGACCGGCGTGATCGCCGCGATGCGCTGGTCCGCCACCAGCATTCCACCTGCATTTGCAGGTGCAGGCTCGGCTTCCGGAGATGCTGTCGCGGGAATCGTGTCCGCATTTACAGCTGTGGCATCCGCCTCGACAGGATCGAATGCGGCCGCGGAGAACGACATCGGCATGACCGCCATCACCTTTTCGACAGGCTCGGCTTGTGCCTCCGGCTGCGCCAGATGCGCAGCGACTTCGATATCGTCGAGCGGCGCGGGAGACTGTGGCATGCGAAGCGAACGGCCGACCGGCTCCTCGGCCCGGATCGCGGGCACCGGCGGCGGCGCGAAATCGGTGCCGGCGAAATCCTCGCTGGCGAAGATCGGACGGCGCGGCGGCGCGTCGGGATGAAGATCGGCGGTGCGGCGCGCGAGCACGCCATCGCGGCCGTTGGCCCCCAGACGGGACCGCCCGCCACGCGCGAAGGCGGTGAGTTTGGCGAATGCGAAAGCCATTTTCCTGTCTCCCTGACCCTCTTTACCTGGCCGGGTCACGGCCAATATCGTTGCGCCGACCAGCACGGCCGCCATCCCGGCAAGCAAGGCTCGCGCCGTCACGCCCAGCGGCGGCGCGGCGGCCGGCACCAGTTCGGACAGACCGGTCGCGGCTGCTCCCAGTTCCAGCCAGCCCACCGGCAGCGACAGCATTACGGCAGCGGCGATACCAGCGCCGATCGCGGCGAGCACCGCCGGGCGGTTTTCTGGCACCGGCGCGGCCGGCCCCCTCGCCAGCAGCCGTTGATAAACCGGCTGATAGCGGGCGATGTTGGACGCCCAATCGCGCTTGGCCGCGACGAAATCGCGTGCCGTGCTGCGCCGCTCGGCCCAGCCGGCGCGGTTGCCGAACAGGCGGCCGAGCGATTCGGCTATGGCCGGTGGACTGTCCGGCGCGAACAGGCTGCCGGTGATGCCGTCGTGAATGAGCTCGCGGTGGCCGCCGACACTCGATGCCGCGACCAGCCGCCCCTGGGCCATCGCTTCCAGCGGCTTCAGCGGCGTCACCAGCTCGGTGAGGCGCATCGCCTTGCGCGGATAGGCCAGTATGTCGATCAGGCCATAATAGCGCTCGACCGCGTCATGTGGCACGCGGCCGACGAAATGGATGCGCGGCGCCGCAGGCGAAGCCGCAGCCTGTGCCTTCAGCGCCGCTTCCATCGGCCCGCCTCCGACCAGCAGCAGATGGGCGTTGGGCCGACGCTCCATCAGCGCGGGCATCGCCGCGATCAGATCGTCCAGGCCTTCATAATCATAGAAACTGCCGATGAAGCCGACGACGTCGGCGCCGGCCAGCCCCAGTTCCTCGGCCAGGGCATCGTCGCGCGGGCCCGGATTGCCGAACAGGTCGAGGTCGACGCCATTGGGCGACACCATGATCTTGGCCGGACGGATGCCGCGCGCGACCAGGTCGCGACGAAGCCCTTCGCAGATCACGGCCACCGCGTCGGCCTTGCGCACCGCGCGCGTTTCCAGCCAGCGGGTCAGGCGATAGCGCAGCGAGCCTTCACGGCCGGTGCCGTTGCCGACGGACGCATCCTCCCAGAATGCGCGGATCTCATAGAGAAGCGGAATATTGTGGCGCGCGGCGACGCGCTGGGCCGCCAGTGCGTTCAGGACCGGCGAATGGACGTGAATGACGTCCGGCCGGAATTCGCGGACCGCCGCCTCGATGGTCCGGGATTGGGCATGGATGTCGGCAAGTTCGCGAAACGGCCCTGGAATCCGGCTCTTGCCCGAAGTGCGCACGAAACGCAGATCGTCGCATTCCTCGATCGCCGGGCCCTCGGCGGTATGACGGCGGCCGGTGACACCCAGCACCTCCCACCCCAGCGCCCGCTGCGCCTTCAATATCGCGCGGGTGCGAAAGGTATAGCCGCTGTGCATCGGCAGGCTGTGGTCCAGCACATGAAGGATGCGGGTCATGACCCGGCCCGTCTGCCCGAAAAGGTTTAACGTCGCGTTAGGCGGGTTTGGGTTAGGCAGCGTGACAAGTGATCCACACCCGTTCGTCCTGAGTAGCCATTGAGCGAAGTCGAAATGTCGTATCGAAGGACCCGGCCTGCAAAGACCCTTCGATACGGGTCTTCGACAGGCTCAGCCCCTACTCAGGGCGAACGGGATGCAGACAAGGCGAACGGTACCTCAGACTGATGATCGACAATTTCGCCCTTCTCGTCAGCCATGGCCTGCTGCTGATTGTCTTCTGGCGCCTGCTCAGCCGCGACGACCTGGATGCGGAGACCCCGCCCGATCAGGAGAGCGGCCCGCGCCGCTTCGGTCACGGCCCGGACTGATGCGCGATCTCGTCTTCCTTGCCTATCTGGCCGCGCTGCTCGGTCTCGGCCTGCGCCGGCCGTTCCTGTTCGTCCTCGCCTATGCCTATATCGACATCGTCTCGCCGCAACGGCTCTGCTATTATCTGCTGAACTCGCTGCCGATCTCGCTGATCGCATTCGCCGCCGCGCTTGGTGGCTGGCTGTTCATCGACAAGAAGAGCGATACTCGCTTCTCCTGGCGACAGGCGTTGATCCTGGTGCTGCTGGGCTATTGTGCCTGGACCACGTCGACCGCCGATTTTCCGATCGAAGCGGCAACGAAATGGGGTTGGGTGTGGAAGGCGCTGGTCTTCGCGGTCTTCTTGCCGCTGACCCTGCGCACCCGCTTGCGGATCGAGGCTCTCAGCCTGGCGATGGTCCTGTGCGCCAGTTCGATCATCATCACCGGCGGGATCAAGACCGCGCTGTCGGGCGGCGGCTACGGTACGCTCAACCTGATGGTCGAGAACAATAGCGGCCTTTACGAAGGCTCGATCATCTCGACCGTGGCGATCTGCATCATTCCGCTGATCCTCTATCTCGCCAAATGGCAGACCATCTTCCCCAATGATTGGAAGGTGAAGATTTTCGCCTATGCCCTGTGCTTTGCCTGCCTGCTGATGCCGATCGGCACGCAGGCGCGCACCGGCCTGGTGTGCGCCGCGATCCTCGCCGGCATGATGCTGATGCGGGCCAAGCGCCGCTTTCTCTACGGCGCACTGATCGCCGGCGCGGTCGTGATCTCCATCCCCTTTCTCCCCGCCAGCTTCACCGCGCGGATGAGCACGATCCAGAACCATCAGGCCGATGAGAGCGCCGGCACGCGCGTCGCGGTGTGGAAATGGACGCTGGAATATGTCGGCGAACATCCGATGGGCGGCGGTTTCGAAGCCTATCTGCAGAACAAGATCCGCTACAACACGGTCAAGACGATCGGCGAGGGCAGCAGCGTCGCAGTCCAGACCACCGCGATCGAGGACAAGGGCCGCGCCTATCACTCCAGCTATTTCGAGATGCTGGGCGAGCAGGGCTGGCCCGGCCTTGGCATGTGGCTGCTGTTGAATTTCATGTGCCTGGTCCGTACCGAGTTGTTGCGGCGGCGCTATGCCAAGGTCACCGAGGGGCCGGACGCCTGGGTCAGCCCCTATGCGCTGGCGATGCAGCAGGGGCATATCATCTACCTGATCGGCTCGCTGTTTGTCGGTATTGCCTTCCAGCCATTCATCTTCATGCTGATCGCGCTGCAGATCGGGGTCGACACCTATATGACTCGGCGGCGCAAGGAGGCAGCCTGGCGGCCGGTGATGGGCCAGCCCCAACCAGCAATGGCCGCTTAGGCGTTCGTCATTCCCGCTTTCGCGGGAATGACGCCGGGACGTTGGAACGAGTCCGGCCGTCGGCGTGTTTGCGCTTTGATGGCGACTTCCCCTCCAAATCAATCGCTTGTTTATGTCGATGACAGCCTTCCGGGCATCAGTCGGCGCAAGCTGAAGCTCGGCTGGGCCTATTATGACGCGGGCGGCATGCGAATCACCGATCGGGAGGAGATCGACCGGCTGAATGGTGTCGGCATGCCGCCGGCCTATGTCGACTGCTGGTTCTGCCCCTCTCCCCACGGGCATATCCAGGCCACCGGATATGACGACAAGGGCCGCAAGCAATATCGCTATCACCCCGATTTCCGCGCCTGGCGCGAGGCGGAAAAATATGATCAGTGCGCCGCCTTCGGCCGGGCGCTGCCGCTGCTCCGCGCCCGGATCGAGCATGATCTTGCCATCAGCGGCGTCGGCTATGAACGCGCGGTCGCGGCGGTCGTGCGGCTGCTCGATGTCGCGAAGGTCAGGGTCGGCAATGAAGCCTATGCCAAGGCGAACAAGAGCTTCGGCGCCACCACCCTGAGGATGCGTCACGCCAATCTCGACGGCAGGAAATTGCGGCTGCTCTACCGTGCCAAGTCCGGCAAGCAGCGCGACGTCACCATCACCGACAAGGCGCTGCTCAAATTCGTCCGCAAGATGCAGGACCTGCCCGGCCAGCATCTGTTTCAGTATCTGGACGAGGACGGGAGTATCCACCCGGTCACGTCGAGCGACGTCAACGACTATATTCGCGAGGCGACCGGCGGCGCGTTTACCGCCAAGCATTTCCGTACCTGGGGGGCGTCGGTGCTCGCCTTCGAACATCTGGTCGAAGGCGGCGCGCCCAATGTAAAGGCGATCTGCGCCGCCGCGGCCGAGGCGCTGGGCAATACGCCGGCGATCGCGCGCAAATCCTATATCCACCCGTCGCTGATCGATCTCTGTAAGGGCGCCACGGGCATGCACGGCATCATCCTGCCGCGCCGGACGAAATATCTGTCGCGCGGCGAGCGCGGTTTGATTGCCTTCCTGGAGGCACTGGGGGAAGAAGCGGTTCCGATGCTCAAAGAGGCAGCCTGACCGCATGACCGCCAAGTCGAAGACCGCCGATCCCACCGTGATACCGCGCGTGGACCTGCAGGGCTATGTCCAGTCGGTCATCGACTGGTTCGCCATCCACTGGCTGCAGATCGCCATCGCACTGGTCGCCGGCACGCTCATCTACCTGGGATTGAGCGCGATGCGCGGCTGGGCCAAGCGCCTTCAGCCCAAGATCGGCGAGCGGCTGACCTTCGCGCGCATCGCCGGCCGATGCGCCGCTCGGACCAGCCATTTCTTCATGATGATGGTCGCGGCCAAGCTGGTTGCCGGCTACGCCAACCCGCCCGAGATGGTCAATCGCACCATTGTCTTTCTCTTTACCGTCTCGGCCGCATTCCAGGTGGCGATCTGGGCACGCGAGATCATCCTGTCGCTGGTCGAGCGGCGCAGCGAGGATGAGACCCACGGCCAGGCGCTTACCAATGCGATGGGGATCATCCGCCTGCTCGTTTCGGTGGTGCTGTTCGCTATCGCCGGCATTGTCGTTCTCGACAATCTGGGGGTCAACGTCACCGGCCTGGTCGCCGGCCTCGGCGTCGGCGGCATCGCCATCGGCCTGGCCGCGCAGGGCATCTTCTCCGATCTGTTCGCGGCTCTGTCGATCATCTTCGACAAACCGTTCCGCCGCGGTGACACCATCCAGTACGACCAGACCACCGGCACCGTCCGCAAGATCGGCCTGAAATCCACCCGCGTCCGCGCCGCGACCGGCGAAACCAAGATCATCAGCAACGCCAATCTGTTGCAGAAGGAAATCACCAACAAGTCGGTACTGCCCTATCAGCGCGTCAAATTCGGCCTGGGCATCGTCTACCACACCGACGTCGATAAGGCGGTCGCCTTGCCGGGGCTGCTGGAGAAGGTCGTCACCGCCGCTGGCGCCAAGTTCGTCCGCGCGGGGTTCGTCAATTTCAATGCCAGCAGCCTCGACTTCGAGGTTGAGTTCGATGTGCCGCGCCCCGAAGGCCATGCGGTCGACGACACCCGCTCCAGGGTCGGCCTCGCCATCCTCGAGCGCTTCAACCGGGACGGCATCGAATTCGCCTACCCAACCCAGACCGCGTTCACCGCCGCGCCCGATGGGCGGCTGATCATGCCTTATCCCGAGGAGACAGCGGAGGAAGCGCCGGTTCCCAAGAAACGGGCGCCTTCTACCAAGACCTAGACCATGCCCCACAGGCTGCCGGGCTGAAGCAATCCACCCTTCTGCTTCAGGCCGCCGGCGCGATCCTTCGCCAGCAACAGCGCGCCATCCAGATCGACCCACTTGGCGGTTTGCGCCAGCAGGAAGGCAGGCGCGATCGCCAGCGATGTCGACAGCATGCAACCGACCATGATGTCCAGGCCGCGCATTTTTGCACCCGCCGCCAGCTTCAGCGCCTCGGTCAGGCCGCCGGCCTTGTCGAGCTTGATGTTGATCGCCGAAAACCCGGACAACCGGTCCAGATCCTCATGGGTGTGGCAGCTTTCGTCGGCGCAGAAGGGGATCGGCGACTTCACGCCTTCGAGCAGTTCCTCTTCACCGGCGGGAACCGGCTGTTCGATCAGTTCGACGCCCAGCGCCGCCAGCGCATGCGCCTCTTCCTCAATGTCGATCTCGTCCCAGCTTTCATTGGCATCGACGATCAGCCGCGCCTTGGGCGCACCCATGCGCACCGCCTTCATCCGCTCGCGATCGCCTTCGCCGGTGAGCTTGCACTTGAGCAGGCCATAGCCCTGTGCGGCGGCGGCGCGGGCGGCGGCTTCCATGACCCCAGGCTCGCCCAGGCTGACGGTAAAGGCGGTGATCAACGCCTTGGGCTCGGGCAGGCCTGCCAGCTGCCAGACGGGCTTGCCACTGGCTTTCGCCTCCAGGTCCCACAATGCGCAGTCTAGCGCATTGCGACCCGCCCCTTCCATCATCGAAACAAGCAGATCGTCACGCATCAACGCCCGCTTCTGCTTCGCGCGCATCGAGATCGCTTCGGCGCAGAGTGCCGCCGTCTCGCCCTCATAATAAATGGCGGTGCCTTCGCCCCGGCCCTTGTGCGTCCCGTCGGAGACTTCGGCGATGACGACATCGACATCCGTCTTGGCGCCGCGTGAAATGACGAAGGCGCCGTCGACCGGCCAGCGTTCGACCTTGGTGGAAAGAAGAGAGATCATCGGCATTCCCATAGGAAGGGTCGGCTGGCGCAGCAACCGCCTTGTTCTTGTCACCGGGGGCGGCATAAGGGGCGCCGGACATAATGATAGGGACGCAGCCGCTTGACTTCACGCGAACTGACCGGGCTGTTGCCGCTGGGAGAGGAGCGGACCGAGAGTCTGTCGCCGGGCGATTGGCTCTGGCGGATAGGCTTCGGCGCGATCGGCTGGCCCTGGCTGCTGGTCAGCCTGCATGGCGGCAGCAAGGCGGCGAAGCGCGCGCTGATGCGCCGACTCCAGTTGCCGGACGACGCCCTGCCCCATCTCGGTAGCTGGAAGGCGGATACCGCCCTGCTCCACCGTATCGTCGACGTCATCGAATCCGATCGGCCGGCCTGCGTTGTCGAGCTTGGCGCTGGCGCGTCCAGCCTGGTCGCCGGCCGCGCGCTGGCGCTGAATGGTGGCGGCCGCCTGACCAGCTTCGACCAGCATGAAGGCTTTGTGAGCGCGACCAAGGGCTGGCTGGCCGACAATGGCGTGGAGTCGGATCTGCGGCATGCACCGCTGACGGCCGAGGTGCCGGGTTGGCCGGGGCGCTGGTATGCGCTTGATCGGGTTCCCGACCGCATCGACCTTCTGATCATCGATGGCCCGCCCTGGACGGTGCACCCGCTGGTCCGTGGCGCCGCCGAATGCCTGTTTCCGCGACTGGCGCCCGGGGCGACCGTCCTGCTCGATGATGCCGCCCGCCCGGGTGAGCGGCTGGTCGCGCGGCGCTGGCGCCGCGACTGGCCGGAGTTGAACTTCACCCTGGTTCGCGACGGTACCAAGGGTACACTGGTCGGCCGCAAGCCCGGCGGGCGTGCCGTCGACCTGCCGCGGCCCCAATCATTCGGCGGCTGGATGCTCAAGGCCGCCGCGATCGCGCTTCTGGTCGGCTGCGGCTGGGTCGCGCGGGACCAGCTCGGCGCCGCTCAGGCGTCGTCCCGTTTCGTCGATGAGGCGGCGGCCTCCTATCAGACAAGCCTGATGCGAGCACCCATGCGCTCGCAACTGGAAAGCCCCCGACTGGACCGGCAGGAACTCGCACGCTGGACCGGCCTGACCCTTCCCACCATCCCTGCCGGCTGGCGGGTGCGCGATGTTCAGGTCTATCCCGGCGACGCCAGCCCATCGGTCGAAATTGCGTTGACGACATCGGCCGGCGAAAGCCTGTCGCTGTTCGCCAGCCAGGCCGAGACTCCCGCCGATGGACAGCCGCTGCTCGAAAAGCGGCATGGGCGCAGCATCGCCTATTGGGAAGTCGGTTCCACCGCCTACGCGGTGATCGGCGAGATCGCTCCCGCCCGCGCCCTGGCGCTGGCGGCGGAAATGGCGGGATAATCGTCAGCCATCGTGGTCGGCGATCCACTGCTCGACCACCGGGGCGATCACGTTGCGCCAGCGGCTGCCGTTGAAGATGCCGTAATGGCCGACGCCGGGCGCCATGAAATACTGTTTGCGCGCCTTGTCCAGGCCGGTAGCGATCGTCAGCGCCGCCTTGGTCTGGCCAAGGCCCGAAATATCGTCCCGCTCCCCTTCGATCGCCAGCAGCGCGGTATCGACGATCGCCGCTGGATCGACCCGACGATTCCGGTGCATCAGCTTGCCTCTCGGCAGGCTGTGCTTCTGGAAAACCTGCTCGATCGTCTGAAGGTAGAATTCGGCGGTCATGTCGCAGACCGAGCGATATTCGTCATAGAAACGCTTGGTCGAATCAGCGCTCTCGCCATCGCCGTCGACGAGATGACGGAACATCTCCCAATGGCTCATCATGTGATCGCCAAGGTGCATCGACATGAAGCCGGCGAGCTGGAGGAAACCGGGATAGACCTTGCGGCCGACACCGGCATATTGGAACGGCACGGTGGCGACGACATTGTTCTGGAACCAGCCGAGCGGCCGCTCCGTCGCCAGCGTGTTGACCGCAGTCGGCGCCTTGCGGGTGTCGATTGGCCCGCCCATCAGCGTCAGGGTCCGCGGCCGGCAGGGGTGGCGATCCGCTGCCATCAGCGCGGTGGCGGCATAGGCCGGCACCGACGGCTGGCACACCGCCAGCATGTGCGCACCCGGCCCGATATGCTCCAGCCATCCGATCAAATAATCGATATAGTCGTCGAGATCGAAGCTGCCGGCGCTGACGGGAACCTGCCGGGCATCGCGCCAGTCGGTGATCCAGACGTCATGACCCGGCAGCATCCGCTCGACCGTGCCCCGTAACAAAGTGGCATAATGGCCGGACATTGGCGCGACGATCAGCAGCTTGGGGTCGCCGGCGCCCGCGCCTTCCCGAACGAAATGCTTCAACTGGCCGAATGGCAGCCGCTGTTCGATCGCTTCGCGAATCGCCACCGGCTTTCCGTCGATCAGCGTGCTGGACAGACCGAAGTCCGGTTTGCCGCGCGGCGCTGCCGCATGTGCGAACACTTCCAGCGCCGACGCCATGACCGGGCCACCGCCGAAATAGGCCAGCGGATTGGCCGGATTGCTAAGTAGCTCCGCCCCGGCATTCGCCCAGGCGCTGGCACCCGCAAGAAGGCTGCGCTGCAATTCATAGGCGTCGTAGAGCATGTTCGACTTTCGAAACTTCGGTGTGCCGGAGACAATAAGATTTCGGCTCATACTGCAATGCAAAAATTTGCATCCAGTTATTGCATGGCGCGCGCTTTGCATCGCCAAGCTTATCGGGTAGGTCGCCAGCCATGGCTCGCAGACCCGTAAAAGCGGCACCGCCGACTGAACCCGCACAGCGGCGATTGGGGAACCTCAACATGGTGTGGCGCCGCGCGCGGCGATATCCAGGCCATATCGCCTGCGCCCTGCTCGCACTCTGTATCTCTTCAGCGGCGACGCTCGGCATCACCTATGGCCTGAAGCGGATCATCGATCGCGGCTTCGGTTCCGGCGTCGATACTCACGGCATCGCGACGTCCTTTCATTATATGCTGATGATCGTCGCAGTGCTTGGCATTGCAACGGCGATCCGCTTCTGGTTCGTGTCCTGGCTGGGAGAACGGGTTGTCGCCGACATCCGGGTAGAGGTTCACGAGAATCTTCTGCGCCTCAGCCCGGGTTTCTTCGAAGAGAACCGGCCATCGGAAATCGCCTCCCGCCTGACATCGGACACCGCGTTGATCGAACAGGTGGTCGGAACCACCGTATCGGTAGCACTGCGCAGCACGGTTACCCTCATCGGCGGGCTCATCATCCTGTTCACCCTGTCGGTGAAGCTGACACTGATGATGATCGTCGGCCTGCCCCTGGTCGTGCTGCCGGTCCTGCTCCTCGCCGGAACCCTGCGCCGTTTCTCGCGCAATTCGCAGGACCGGATTGCTGCCGTCGGCTCGACCGCTTCTGAGACACTGGCTGCGATGAAGATCGTGCAGGGTTTCGGGCAGGAGCGCCGCGAAGGCGATCGTTTTCGTGGCGCGACCGAGGCAGTTTTTGGCGCGGCTCGCCACCGTATCGCCGTCCGGTCGATCATGACAGCGATGGTGATGGGCCTGATGTTCGGTGCGATCGTCCTCATCCTGTGGCAGGGCGCGCTAGATGTCGTCGCCGGCCGGATGAGCGGTGGCGATATCGCCCAGTTCGTCGCCACCTGCGCGATTTTCGCCGGCTCCTTCGGCTCGCTGGCGGAAGTCTACGGCGATCTGCTGCGTGCATCGGGCGCGGCCAGCCGTCTCGACGAACTGCTGCACGCGCGACCGGATATCGCCGCGCCGGCCAATCCTCGACCCATCCCCGTCAGCAGCGGCGTCAGCCTCAGCTTCGACCATGTCGAGTTTCGCTACCCCACGCGGACCGATGTCGCCGCGCTCCAGGATTTCAGCCTGACGATCGAGGCGGGCGAAACCGTCGCCGTGGTCGGGCCGTCGGGCGCGGGCAAGTCGACGCTGATCCAGCTCGCTGAGCGCTTCTACGATCCGCAGAGCGGAGCCGTCCGACTGAATGGTGTCGCCCTTGTCGATGCCGACCCGGGTGAAGCACGTGCCCTGGTCGCGATGGTGCCCCAAGACACGGTGATCTTTGCCGCCTCCGCCCGGGACAATCTGCGCTATGGCCGCTGGGATGCCGACGACGACGCCTTGTGGGCGGCGGCGGCTGCCGCCAATGCCGATGGCTTCTTGAAGGCATTGCCGGAAGGCCTGGATACCTATCTCGGCGAGTCCGGCGCGCGGCTGTCGGGTGGCCAGCGCCAGCGCATTGCCATTGCCCGTGCCCTGCTGCGCGACGCGCCGCTGCTGTTGCTCGATGAAGCCACCTCCGCACTTGATGCCGAATCAGAGCGCCTGGTCCAGGACGCGCTGGAACGTCTAATGCGCGGCCGCACGACCATGGTGATCGCTCACCGGCTGGCGACGGTGCGCGCAGCCGATCGGATCATCGTCATGGATCAAGGCAGAATCGTCGAACAGGGCACGCATGCCAGCCTCAGCGCCGCGGGTGGTCTCTACGCCCGCCTCGCGCGCCTGCAGTTCGATGATATCGCGGCGGTCGGATAAGCCGACCGGTTAAAGCCGTCCGCCCTCGATCGGGCGCAGCTTGGTCATGCGCACGATATGCTCGAAGATCGCCTCATGCAGGGGCCGTTCAAAGGCGCAGCCGGCCTCGTGACCGCGCGACCACAGGACACGCGACTTGCGCCCCTCGAAACCGGGCAGCATCACCCACAGCTCCATGCCGGGCGACAGCTTGACGAAGCTTTGCAGGCGAAAGCCGGTGACCGACAGGTCGGTAATCCGGCTGGTGAACCAGGTCTCGCCAGGGCGACGCAACTTGACCCCGATCAGCACATTCTGGCGATCGTTCAGCCTTCCGGCTAGGCGATTGTCCGTCTGTTGTTGCGCAACCATGCTCATTTCTATCCGGCGAGAGGCTCATATTAGCGCCGGATCGTAACCAACTGCTTAAGCGGCCGCGGCGATTAATCACCGCGCGGCAACTGGTTATGCCTATGGGGACAGGCCAAAAAAAAGAGGCCGCTGGAGGCGGCCTCTTTCATCATCCTGGTCGCGCAAAGCGCGCCGGTCAGAACTTGTTGTAATAAGCCTCGTTGCCGACGAAGCCCAACTTGGTGACACGGGCTTGCTTGATCACCGCCAGCGTCTCGTCGACCTTCTCGTAGCGCGCCTCGGAATCCGGCTGGAACTGCAGCTCGGGCTCAGGTACCATCTGTACCGACTGGTCGAGATATTGCCGCAGACGAACGAGATCGACCGGCGCTCCATTCCAGGTCACCGTGCCATCCGTGAGAACAGCAACCCGATTCTTGACCGGATCCACCGGCGGTGGCGGGGTCGGCGTGTTCGGCGGCAGATCGATCTTTACCGCATGGGTCGGACGAGGAAGCGAAAGAATGAACATGATGAGGAGCACGAGCATGACGTCGATCAGCGGCGTCGTGTTCATCTCCATCATCGGCTCACCGTCGTCGCGGCCGCCACTCATGGCCATAGCAAAATACTCCTAAAACGTTGCCGGCCTTACCGGGTGATGATCATGTCTTCGGGATTGGGCTGCGAAATGAACCCGACCTTCGGAAAACCTGCCATCTGCATAGTGAAAATCGTGCCGCCGATGCAGCGATAGGGCGTGTTGATGTCCCCGCGCAAATGCACTTCCGGCAGATCGTCCGGCTTGATGTTCGCGATGCCGCCTGCCTTGTCGATGTCCGCCTTCAACTTGGCGACCGCTCGATCCAACAGTTCCTTGCCCGTGACCCGGGTCTGGTTCCAATAGACGCCGCAGCTGCCGTCCGCCTCTTGGGTGACCGAAAGCGAGACATTCTCCGGCTTGGTCGTCGTCGGTTCGAACGGAACTTTTGGCAATGTCACCTTATGTGTCTTAATCGCGACAGGAATTGCCACAAGAAAGATGATGAGCAACACTAGCATGACGTCCACAAGCGGCGTCGTGTTGATGTCCGACATCGGCTTCTCTTGGCCGCCGCCGCTTCCAACGCTCATTGCCATTGATATTTTTCCTAACTTTGCTCTGGATCCTCAGGACCGGGCGGCAGGGCGCCGCCTCAGCCCTTTGGGGGTAAACCCCAACGAGAGATCAGGGCTTCTTAACGGCGGCCGGAGCGGCAGGGGCGGCAGGGGCCGCGACGACCGCGGGCTTCACCGCGCCGCCAGACACCATATAGCCCAGAAGGTCGGTCGAGAAGGCAGAGAGGCCCTGCGCGATCGACTTGTTGCGGACCTGCAGCCAGTTGTACGCGAGCACGGCCGGAACCGCGACGACCAGGCCGATGGCGGTCATGATCAGCGCTTCACCGACCGGGCCGGCGACCTTGTCAATCGACGGGTCACCCGTGACGCCGATCTTGATCAGCGCGTTCATGATGCCGATAACCGTACCGAACAGTCCGACGAACGGCGCGGTGGCACCGACGGTGGCGAGGAAGGCCAGGCCGCCGTTGAGCTTCGAGTTGATCGCAGCTTCCGAACGAGCGAGCGACCCGTGCATCCAGTCATGCGCCTCGACCGGATCGGTCAGCTTTCCGTGATGCTCTTCGGCCAAAAGGCCGTCGTCGACGATCTGCTTGTAGGCGGAGTTCTTCTCCAGCTTGGCGGCGCCTTCCTTAAGGCTGGTCGACCGCCAGAAAGTCATCCGGACCTTCTTGGACTGGTTGATGATCTTCTGCTGCTCGATCAGCTTCGTGAACATGATGTAAAACGAGCCGACGGACATGATAATCAGGATCGCGAAAACGCTCTGGGTGATGATGCCACCCTCTTTGAGAGCTTGCACGATACCAAAGGGATTTTCCTTTGCAGCGGCGGGCGCCGCTGCGGCAGCGAGCTGGATCAACATTGCTTCAATTCCTCTTCAATCTAGTCAGAATACATGTTTGGAAATCGGCGGCAGATCACTACGCCACCCTATCAAGACTCAATCTTGGGGAATAACCCACCTAAAAGTGCGTGTGTAGGTATCGCCAATCTTGCCTCCGTTTTCATCCTCGGCCGGATTGAACCGCGCACGCCGAGTAATCAGCGTACAGGTCGCGTTATCAAGGTCTGGCGAACCGCTTGAAGATGTAACGGTACAGGACACGACTCGCCCGTCGGGGCCAACCGAAACGCGGAAACCTGTGGTTCCCTGCTTTTCCTCGCGCAGCGCTTTAGGAGGATAATCGTCGTTGGACACCCACGACTGCGGGTCGCCGCGCGGGGTAGCGCGCTTGGCAGCCTGCTTTGGCGGCGGTGGCGGGGCTGGCGGCGCCGGAGGCGGCGCGACGACAGGCGCTGGCGTCGGAATAGACGGAGCAACGGGAACCGTCTGGACAACGGGCGCGGCTACCGGCGGCAGCTGAACGACCGCGGGCGGTGCGACCACCGGCGGCGGCGGCAGCGGCTGATCAGGCGGCGGGGGCGGCGGTTCCTCTTCGGGCGGCGGCGGGTCCTTGACGTCGACGACGTTCAACTGCTGCACCGCCTTCTTCACATATTGCGAAGCAAGGCCAGTAACCAAGACATAACCCAAAATGAGATGGATCAATGCAACGATGGCGATCGATATCCAGCGGGACGATCCCTGGGAGTGGTCTGCGTAGGCCATCTCGGCAACGTAACTCCTAAATGCTTTTCAAGCCAATCGATCATGGATCAAGGACCGGGCTACCCTTAAGTTTGCCCGGCGCAAGCATGCGCCATGAGGATTGTGTCCCATGATCTATCGCGGCCAACCGCGCGACGCAAACGCTTTATCAACACATCGTGAACGGTGTAGAGCATGATGAATTGGCTAGTCGGGCGGACTATTTCTTGCGCTTCGACGGAGATAACATGGTAAAGATTCGAGCGCTCAAAATTGCCGCGATATGCCTGATTTTAGCCGCAAATCCGGCATTTGCGCAGCTGACGCCAGTTGCCGTCGCCCCAGGCTATGCGGACATGGCCGACCTCGTTGTCGACACGCCGCTCGCGATGCGCGCAGCAATTCTTAAAGTCGTAAAACTCCCTAAGGACATCGCCGCTCAGGCCGGAGTCGGCCGCCAGCGCGTCCTGATTCACGCAACAGTCATCGCACTGATTCGCGGCGACCAGGGAATCGGACGGGAAGTGTCGTATCTCTATGATACACCAACTGACACGAGAGGCAAGATTCCTAAGCTCGCCAAGCGTCAGGTACTTCTGTTGGCGCGACCAACCGATAAACCGGGTCAGATCCAGCTGATTGCGCGGGATGCCCAGATCGACTGGTCGAACGAGGCCGAGAGCCAGCTGAGATCCATCGTCGCGGAAGTACTGGGGGCCAACCCGCCACCGCGCATCACCGGCATCGGCCAGGCCTTTCACGTTGCTGGCACAGTAGCGGGCGAGAGCGAGACGCAGATTTTCCTGAAGACCGCCAGCGGCGATCCAGTATCGCTGTCGATCATCCGCCGGCCGGGTCAGGCGCCGGCATGGGCGGCAGCCCTGGGCGAGATCGTGGACGAGTCCGCCGCGAAGCCGGCCAGGCCAAGCCTGCTTTGGTATTCCATGGCCTGCTATATGCCCCCTAGCCTCCCGGACGCCAGCGTGGCCACCCTAGCGCCGGAGGAACGGCGCGCGGCTCGGGACGATTATCGTGTCGTCATGGACGGCCTCGGCCCATGCGGACGTACCCGCGTCCGAGGATAGCATCGCCTTTTAGCAAGGTGAAAATCCGCTCCTACGATTGAATGATATATTGTAACTTCGTGCCTGCGCCATTAGATGCCGGAGACGGAGTCGACGTTTGAATCACGCACATCTTCCTTTCTCCGCCCTGCGCGGGGGCATGCTGGACCGATTGGCGATCGGCCTCTCGGGCCTGTGCGTCCTTCATTGCCTGGGCTCCGCCATACTGCTTGGCCTGCTCGCGTCCGCCGGCAATTTGCTGGGCAATCCTATCTTCCATGAAATCGGCCTCACCCTGGCGATCATCATGGGCGCGCTGGCGATCGGCCTGGGCGCGATGGAACATGAGTATCTGCTGCCCGTGGCGATGGGCGGGCTGGGCCTGGGCATCATGGCCGGGGCGATGACGCTCGATCACGGCCTGCAGGAAAGCGTCTACACCATTATCGGCGTTGGCATTTTGGCGCTTGGCCACGACCTCAACTATCGGGCGAGGAACTGATCGGCGCGGTTATTTCGGGCGATTGGCATTCGGGGGTAACGAGAGGAACCGAGAATGGCGACAGCAACGGCAACGCAAGACCGCGCACCGATGATGGACATTAACACGACGCCACTGATCGACGTCATGCTGGTGCTGCTGATCATGTTCATCATCACGCTTCCGCCCCCGACCCACGTGGTCAGGATCGATACGCCTCCACCGAGCCACATCGACCTTCCGCCACCCGACAGCGTTAAAAACAAGGTCGCGATTGCCGCCGACGGCACAGTCTCGTGGAACGGCGCGGCCGTGGATCTGGTCACATTGCGGACCCTGCTCGATCGAACCGTCCGGATGCTGCCGGAGCCCGAGTTGCAAGTTCAACCCGATGCCGATGCGCAATATGCCCGGGTCGATCAAACCTTGGCGGTGATCAAGCGGGCGGGCGTCGGCAAGCTCGGCATCGTCGGCAACGAGCGGTATTCGGACGACTTCTGACTCTATCGAACGATGGCCGGCTGCGTTAGGCTCCAGGGATGATTCGTCGCACGCTTGCCCTGATTGCCATACTCGCAGCCGCGCCACTGATGGCCCAGCCGGCGCCGAGCCCTACCCCGCCACCCGCGGCCACGGCTCCCCGGCCAGCGACCGTTCGGGTAACGTTGACGACAACGCTTGGACCGATCGTCATCGCGCTGGAAAAGGAGCGCGCGCCGATCAGCACCGCCAATTTCCTTCACTATCTCGACACCAGGCGGCTTGATGGCATCAATTTCTATCGTAGAGTGCAGAGACCCGGTTTGACAAGCGAGGGCTTTGTCCAGGCCGGCGTACGTGACGGCACGAAGCTGTTCCCGCCGATCGCCCATGAACCCACCACCAAGACGGGCCTCAGCCACGTCGACGGCACGATATCCATGGCCCGGCTGGCACCTGGAACCGCGCGCGCGGATTTCGTGCTGACCGTAGGACCGCAGCTTTACATGGATGCCGACCCAAGCCAGCCTGGCGACAATGTCGGCTATGCCGCATTCGGCCATGTCGTGGAGGGAATGGACCTGCTGCGGCAGATGCTTGCCATGCCGGCCGACCCAAACAAGGGCGAGGGCGTGATGAAGGGCCAGTTCCTGCTGCAACCGGTCAAGATATTGACCGCGCGCCGCTCGCAATAGCGCGGCGCTATTCCATCATCCCGAGCATCTGATCGATCGGCACGAAGGTGAACGCGACCGAGCTGTCCGCCACGCCATAGGGCATGAAGATCAGATCGCCATGGCGCATCGCGCCGCAGGTATAGACGACGTTGGGCACATAGCCCTCGCGATCGTCATCCGACGCGGCCAGCAAGGGCATGCTGCTGCGTTTCAGCACCTTTGACGGATCGTCCTTGTCCAGCAGCACCGCGCCGATCGAATATTCGCGCATCGCACCGACGCCGTGGGTCAACAGCAGCCAGCCCTGATCGAGTTCGATCGGGGCACCGCAATTGCCGATCTGGACCAGTTCCCATGGATAGGCAGGCTCCAGAATCCGTTCGCCCTCATCCCAATGGGTGAGGCTGTCCGACTTGATGAGATAGAGATTCTCGCCGTCCTGACGGCCGATCATCATATATTGGCCGTCGATCTTGCGCGGGAACAGCGCCATGCCCTTGTTACGGGCAGCCGAACCGGTCATCGGCACCAGGTCGAAGCGACGGAAATTCTTGGTCCGCATCATCTCCGACTGGATCTGGCGGCCATTATAGGCGGTATAGGTCCCAAGCCATTCGACCGAGCCATCGTCATGGGTGAACTGGACCAGCCGCAGATCCTCCAGCCCATTGGCTTGGGCGGCGGTGATTGGGAAGATGACGGTACCGCTCAGGGTCGAATCCTTGTGGCGGTAGATCTGTACGGGCCCTTCCTGGCGGACATCCTCCGGCGCATAGGCATCGGCCGCGGTAGCAAAGGGGGGCTCAGCGGCGAGGTGGAGTTCCCCGTCCGCGGTGATCACGCCTTCGCGAAAAGCGATCGAGCTGATGTGCCCCTCTCCAACCGCGCGCAGCGACATGACGATGCGTGCACAACCGCGCGGCATGCCGCTCTGGTCCGGATGGGGCACGACGCTGGGGTTCATCAGCGCCGCGGCGGCATAGCTGTACTCGTGACAGAAATAGGCGCCGATCAGTTGACAGCGGGCATCGCTGAGATTGCTGTCGTCGAGGTCCAGCAGTTTGGCGATCGCCTCATACCGGGTCATGAACACCCGGCGCGTCTGCCAATGGCGCGCCTCGAAATCCCTCAGGACGTGCTCCAGTTGCGCCTGGACCTTGGCCTCGGTCATGCCGAGCACTTCCCCGACGATCCGCGAGGTGCGGTTGGGCTGGCTGCCATTGGCCCAACCCAGATGAAAGGGTCGCACAACTACCCGGGCGGGATCGGCATGCAAACGTAGTGGAAGCGTGTCTAAACCCAGCAAAAACCGTCCCCGTACAGCCAATGATGATTTAGGCCGGCAATGCCTCCACCGTCACCCGCACCGGTCTTGGCATGTTTTGGTCGGCCTGGGAAAGCCGTTTCATGACGCAGGAAGAAAATTGCAAGGCCAACAGGGATTCCGCTCCCTGGTTGCGATTGACACCGACCGGCGTCAGGCCGTCGAAACAGGCTGCGTGCGCCTTGTCCGCAAGCGGCATGGCGAGATCGTTCTGGCCAAGATACCAACGATAGGCATTTTCCGCGATGCTCAACCACGGACCATCGGGATCAACGCCCAAAGCGACCGCCGCGGCCTCGATGGTCGCCTGGGCTTCAAGCGGTTGCTGGTCGAACGGAAGTGGCGCCGCATAGGGACGGCCGAAGCTTTCGGAGCCGACCGGGCGGAAATGCCCCTCTGGGGCAGTTTGCTGGGCAACGATCCATGCCAGCGTCTCAAGTCCGCATCGGATGAAATCATCCCGGTCAAGCGCGCGTCCAGCGACGATCAGCGCCTGTGGCAAACGTGCGTTGTCATAGGCAAGGACGGTTTCGAACCACGCCCAATCCGGCCGCCTCGCCTCATCGACAAGGGCCATCAGATGCGTTCCGAAATCTTCTAGCAGACTGCGGGCGGCCGCATGCCCAGGCCGCGCATCGATGATCGCCGCGGCGCCCAGCATGGCGAATGCCTGAGCCCGCGGCGCCTCCAGCGTCGCCATCCCCGATATTGCCGTATCGAACAGCTGGCTCGCCCAATCGCGGTGCTTGGCAAAAAGGCCGTCGCGAACAGTAACACCTAGCGACCACAAAGCGCGACCGCAGCTGTCCTCCGAACCTTCACTCTCGCACCAGCTGCGATCGAAGCGCATGAAGTTGCGGAACCGCCCAATGTCGGGGTTCCAGGCATGCTGGACGAAGGCAGCGTAAGTGGTTGTCCACTGGTCGGCCAGTTCGGGATCGATGTCCGGCATCTGATGCATCAGCATCAGCGCGCGGCAATTGTCGTCCAGGCAGTAGCCATGATTGCGATCCGGCACGGAGAAAATCGCGTGCTGCAGCATGCCGGTGGCGTCGCTCATCCTCAGGATGGCGGCGAGGTCCGGCTTCAACAGCGCATGGCTACGCCGCGCCGGCAGGCGGGTCGGATGGTCTTCGCGCGCTGCCGCGAGTTCGACCAGCACGGCGCGGCCGATCTCTTCCCAGATCATGCCTCGGCCACGCGCATAGGCGCGCGCGGCGAAGTTGGCGCGCGCCTCGTCATCGGAAAGCAAACCGTCGATTGCCGCGGCCATGGCAGCGCTGTCGCCAAAGGGCACGAGGATGCCGTGATCGTCGCGTAAAATTTCGGTCGCATGGATATACGGCGTGGATACCACCGGCTTGCCCATGGCAACGGCATAGCTCAGCGTCCCGGAGGTGATCTGGGCCGGGTTATTATAGGGCGTCACATAAACGTCGGCCGCCTGGAGGTAGTCGCACAGCTCGTCGAGCTCGACGAACCGGTCGATGAAGGCAACATGGTCCGCCACCCCCAGATCAGCGGCCTGCTGGCGAAGGCCCTCCCTTACGCTCTCCCCCGATTGGCGCACGATATGGGGATGGGTGGCGCCCAGCACGACATAAAGCGCCCGCGGATGCGCGGCGACAATATCAGGCATGGCCTGGATGACGCGATCAATGCCCTTGTCCGGGGCAAGCAATCCAAAGGTCAGGATGACGTCGCGCCCCTCGAAACCAAACCGGGCCTTCATCGTGGCCGGGTCAACATAGGGGCGATCGGGGACGCCATGCGGAATCACGGACACCTTGCTGGTGTCGATGCCATAGACGTCAGACAAGATGTCGCGCGCCTTCTCCGCCATCACCATCAGCCTTTGCGAGCGCGCCACCACCGCATCGAACACCCTGCGCTGGTCCACATCGGGGGTTTCCAGCACGGTGTGCAATGTGGTCAGCAACGGCAGCCGCGTGCGTTGTAGCAGGCCCACGATCAATTCGCCCGCCGAGCCACCGAAAATGCCGAATTCATGTTGAAGCCAGATCGCCTCAGCGCCGCTCTGCTCGATGGCAAGCGCAGCTTCGGAATAGCTTAGGGGGTCATCCTGCCGGATAAGGTGGATGTCCGATGCGTATTCGACACCCGACCCGTCATCCATGGCATAATAATCGATCCGGATGCCGGGGTCGGCGGATTGCAGCGCAAGGAAGCAATCGGCTGTAAAGGTCGCCAGGCCGCATCGGCGGGGAACAGCGTTGCCGATGATGGCGATATGGCGGATGTTCGCAAGGCGCACGCGGTTCGCAGCGACATCATCAAGGAAGGCGAGCTGGTTCATCAAATGCCCCTGCTGGCGGTGTCTGGCACCGTGGGAATGGAAGCTGTCATAAAGCGCACCACACTGCAAAATGTTTCTGCGCTGCAGCATTTTTCGGTCAGTTTAAAAGGATTTTCCAATGTTGCGTTGTTTTGCATCGCATCATTCTGACCGCCAAATGCCGAATTCTTAACCTAGGTTTGGTGAATTTCATCGTGCGAGTCTCATGCGAACCTGTCGCTTGGGAGATGCTCCTGGCGCCATTTGGTTCCACCAAATTACGATCAACAGGCAGTTTCCAGCCGAACCGAAAATGCTTAATCGTCTCACCATGCAACTCTCGCCGCGCAGCCAGTTGACCCTATTCGCCCAGATCGTGCGGCTAGGAGGCGTTGCCGCGGGAGGACGGGCCATGGGCCTGACGACTTCGGCGGCCGAACAGAATCTCAAGGCGCTCGAGTCTCGATTGGGGCATGCGCTCTTGGACAGCGAAGGCGGCGCCTTGCATCTGACCCTCGCCGGGGAGCGCACCTATGAGGCGCTCGATCTGCTGGGAGAGGCGCTGGAATCCTCGGCGACACCTTCCCCATCGCCAGCGATCCGCCTCACGCTTGGCGCCAATCCCCAGATTTTCGGTCATTTGCGTGAAAGGCTGGCGGCCTTTGAGGAAGCGCATGAGGATGTGGGCATCGATCTCGACCTCGATTGTTTCACCGCAGCCGCCGTTCGCCGAAAGATTGCCGCGGGCATGGTCGATATCGCCTATTATTACGCACTCTCCCGAGAAGACGCGTTGGAGCCGGACGAGCCGGGCACTTCGACGTACGCGTGGACCGAACGGCTTTCGCTGTTCATTGGCACCCGTCATCCGCTGGCAACGCGGGATCTGGTAACGCGCGACGACATGGCCCTTACCCCGCCTCTCTTGCTGGCTGCCGACAACCCTCTTCGACCGATGATCGACACTCTTATGGCCATGGCCGGCTTTGGTGCGGCGCCGCCGGCGTGCGAAAGCGACGATTACGGGCAGTTGCTCGACCATGTTCGCGCCGGTGACGGTTTTCTCGCTCTGTTCGGCCCGCTTGCACAGCAATTTGGGGCATTGAAAGGCGTTAAGCGCCTGCCTTATGCCGAAATGCTGCCCTCGCTGGACGTGCGACGCGCCTTGGCATCGGGCGACAATCAGGCCGCGCGGCTGCTCGCCACCCGCCTCGACTGAGCTCCCTGTCTCCGTCCGACCGTGCGCCCTTCACGATGTGCCGTGATAAAATGTTTTGATATATTATATCATCTGACTAAAGGGAGCCGGTCACCGTTTTCCATCAAGGACGCTCCATGTCATTCATCCGCCTGTCGCTCAGCGCGACGATTGCGTCGCTGGCTTTGATCGCGCCTGCAATCGCCGACGATCAGCCGGCTGGCGACGATCATGCCCAGCCGCAGAGCGACATCGTCGTCACCGCGCTCATTCCGCGAAGTCAGAACGACATATTGTCCGGCACGTCCGTCATTGCCGGAGAAGCATTGACGCAGGCGTTAAGGCCTACCATCGGCGAGACATTGGCGCGCCAGCCCGGCGTATCGGCTACCAGCTTTGGCCCCAATGCATCGCGGCCGATACTGCGCGGCCTGCAGGGCGATCGTATCCGTATCCTGACCGATGGCATCGGCAGCTTCGATGCGTCCGGTACATCTGTCGACCATGCCGTCGCGATTAACCCGTTAAATGCAGATCGGATAGAAGTTCTGCGCGGTCCGGCGGCCCTGCTCTATGGCTCCTCCGCGGTCGGCGGCGTCGTCAATGTGGTCGACAGTCGGATTCCGCGTCGCGTACCGCATGAGACAATCCATGTGGAAGGCAATGCCGGCTATGGCAGCGCCGCCGATGAACGCAGCCTTGCAAGCAAGGTCGCGCTGCCGCTGGGGGAACGCTTTGTCGTCCAGATGGATGGAAGCTATGCCAGATCCGACGATCTCAGGACCGGTGGCGCGATATTGGCTCCGGCCCTCCAGGCCCAGGCGCTCGCGACTGGCGATCCTGACATCGCGGAACTGGCAGGGCTGCGAGGAAAGCTGCCAAACAGCGCCGCGCGGACCTGGGAAGTCGCCGGTGGCGCCGCTTTTATCGATGCGGGCGGCAATCTGGGCGTTTCCTTTGCCCACTATGACAATCTCTATGGCGTCCCGGCGCGCTATACCCTGCAATCCGGCGCGGAATCGGAGATGGTACGCATAGCAATGAAGCAGGATCGCGCAGACCTGCGCGGCGAGATCGGCGTTCACGGCCCGTTGATCGACACCATCCGCCTACGGGCCGGGTGGGCCGATTATCGGCACAGCGAGCTTGACGATGATGGAAGCGTCGGCACGACCTTCTTTAACAAGGGCCTGGAAGCACGTTTCGAGATCGTCCAGGCTCGCCGTGGGGGATGGGATGGAGCGGTCGGCGCCCAGTTGTTAGACCGCGACCTTAACATTGTCGGCGCGGAAAAATTCCTGCCACGCAACAACAGCCGGCAGATCGGGCTGTTCACCCTGCAATCCTTAAACCTTGGCGATGTGAGGATCGAGGGCGGCGCCCGCTACGAACATAGCGATGTCAGCGCCGACGCCGATGTACAGCTCGGCAACCTCGCCTATCTTCGGCGCTTCGACACCGTTTCCGCATCGCTGGGCGGCAGCTATCAGATTATCCCGGGCTGGCGGCTGGGCATCAATCTGTCGCGCGCGGTACGGGCCCCGACGGCGGAGGAATTGTTTGCCCGCGGCAACCATGCAGGCACTCAGGCTTTCGAGCTGGGCAATCCCAATTTCGTGCCCGAAAAAAGCTGGGGCGGCGAAGCGACATTGCGCGGGCAAGGACCTGGCTACACCGTTTCGGCCTCTGCATATTATACGCGATTCAGCGATTATATTTACGACACCATCGTCGCCGACAATGTCTGCCAGGCCGTCAATGGTGGTGCCGCGCTCGACTTCCCTTGCTTCCAGAATCGTCAGGCCGATGCACGCTATTATGGTTTCGAGATCGAGGGCGACGTCCAGCTGGCGAAGGTCGGGGATTTCACGCTCAGCGCGCATGGTCTTGCCGACTATGTGCGGGCAACGGTGGTCGGCTTCGGCCCGGCCCCACGCATTCCCCCGCTCAGGACGCTCGGCGGGCTGGACCTGAAGAGCGATCGCCTCACCCTTCGCGCCGAAGCGGAGCATGCCTTCGCTCAGAACCGCGTCGCCGGCTTCGAGACATCAACCCCGGGCTTTACCCTGGTCAATGCCAGCGCTTCATGGAAACCCTTCGCCGGTAACGACCGGACGGTGCTGATCCTGGCGGCGAACAACATCTTCGACGTTGTCGCCCGCCGCCATGCCAGCTTCCTGAAAGATGACGCGCCATTGGCCGGTCGCGACATCCGCCTGAGCGCGGAGTTCTTCTTTTAAGGCCGAAGCACCCAGCCGCCATCGATGTGCAGCGTCTGGCCGGTGATCCAGTCACCGGCTTGCGAGCAGAGCAGCAGCAGCGCCCCGACCAGTTCGTCGGGGGCGCCGGTCGGGCGCGAGCAAACGCTGGCCGCGAGGAACTGGGCGAAAGGCGAACCCTCCGGTGCCAGTGCGCTGCCCGCCTCGCTGGCGACGTTGCCGGGGGCAATGGCGTTGACGTTGATCTTCTCGCGACCGAGCTGCTTGGCCATGGTCGTGGTCAGGCCGGTCAGGGCGAGCTTGCTGACGCCATAGAGTGACACGGCGGGGAAGGCGCCGCCGGAAACCTGGTTGACGATACGACCGCCCCCGCGCGTCCGCATGTGCGGGATCACCGCCTGCGAGCAAAGCAGCGCGCCGGTGATGTTGACGGCGAGCAGCCGGTTCCACTGATCGATAGCGACATCGGCCGCCTGCATGGCACCGAGCTCCAGCATCAGCGCCGCATTGTTGACCAGAATGTCGATGCCGCCAAAGGCATCGACGCCAGCCTGGACCATCGCGGCGACGCGATCGGCGTCGGCGATATCGACGCCGGTTGCGATCGCCTTGCCACCCGCCGCGACGATCTCGTCCGCGACCGCCTGGGCGCCGTCGGCGTTGAGATCGGCGACAACAACACTGGCGCCGGCATTGGCCAGGCCCAGCGCATAGGCACGACCGATGCTGTTGCCGCGCCCGCCGGCACCGGTGACGATCGCGACCTTGCCGTCAAGACGGAACTGATCGGTGGAAAAGCTCATGATTCTACTCCGTGTTCAGGCCGAAGCGGCCTCTTTTTCTACGAGGGTCAGGAAGGGCCCAGCCGCGTCCCACATGGTCGCGTAGTCCGGATTGCCCGGCAGCAACTGGCCGAGCAGGCCAATGTCCTTGGCCAGCAATTTCGCGCCATGCGCGAAAGCGCCTGGAGTTGGCTTGCGGGCATAAACGTCAAAACCGAAGCTACGACCGCTGCTGACCTTGATCAGATCGGCCAGGGCCTGCCGGTCGATGCCCAGCGCGTGGCCGCTTTCCAGGGCCGCATGGGCAAGCGCCACATGGGCGGCCATCAGGCTGTTGTTGACCAGTTTGGCGGTCTGGGCAGCCCCGACCTTGCCCAGATGGACGATCAGGCCGGCGAAGGTCTCGAACACCGGTCGCGCGGCCTCGACCGCGTCGGCCTCGCCGCCGACCATCACGGTCAGCGTGCCCGCAGCCGCACCCTGGCCGCCGCCGCTGACCGGCGCATCGATCAGCATCAGGCCATGAGCGTCGGCCTCAGCCGCCAGATCGATGCAGGTTTGCGGGTGGATGGTCGAATGAATGGCGATCCGGCCGCCAGCCTTCATCGCCGGGATGAGCTCTGCACAGACCGACTTCACCCCTGCATCATCCAGGACGCAGATGCCGACATGGTCGCACCGCTCGGCCAACTCGGCGATGCTGCCCGCATATTCGGCTGCGGTATCCGCATAGGGCTCAAGGCTCTCCGGACGGCGAGCCCAGAGGGTGAGGGGATAGCCCGCCTCCACCATGCGCCGAGCCATCGGCCCACCCTGACTGCCCAGGCCGATGAAGCCGGTCCGGATATCCTTCACGCCCGTCATCCGGCCGTGATTCCCGCGTCGATGTTGATGCAGGCGCCGTGATAACCACGCCCGGCAGGCGAGGCGAGATAGGCGATCATGTCGGCGACATCGGCGACCTCCACCAGGCCGCGCATGCCCGAGAAGCGTTTGATCAGCTCGAAATTGACGCCTTCCGGAAAGGTCATGCCTGTCGAGATGTTCGTCATCATGCCGCCCGGCGCGACCGCGTTGATGCGGATCGGTTTCTGGACATACTCCATCGCCATCGACTTCGTCAGGTTCACAAGGCCGGCCTTGCTGGCGCAATAGGCGGCGGCATAGGCCTCACCGATAAAAGCTGCACTGGAGGCGACGTTGACGATCGCGCCATTCTGCTCAAGCAGATGCGGAATCGCCGCCTGGCTGAGGAAGAAGGGCGCGCTCAGGTTGACGGCGATCGTCTTGGCCCAATCTGCCTCCGCCATGTCCGTACTGTTGGCGAAGCGGATCATGCCCGCGACATTGCAGAGCGCGTCAAGACGTCCGAAGCGGGCAACGGCCGCCGCCACGGCAGCGCGGCAGACGTCCGACTGGCTGAGGTCGCCGACGACGACCTCCACCGCCCTGCCGAGCGCACGGATAGATTCCGCCGTCTCTTCCAGCGCGGGAGCAGTGACGTCGACGATGCACAGATCCGCCCCGGCGTTGGCGAGCGCGAGTGCCGCAGCGCGTCCCAGGCCGGATGCGGCACCGGTTACCAGCGCCGCTCTGCCCGTCATATCTCCGGATATCGTCATAAACCCTCTCTCATACGCAAATGCGGGGATGCGAACGCATCCGGGCTGTAAAATCGTTCACGATCACAGCGGATCGCACGATGATGTTACGGTACGAACGGCAGACCTTTTTCCACGCGATCGGCCTGTTCGATCACGGCCGACTGCATCACCGATCCCTTTGGCCAACCGGCGTGAACGGCATATTGCAGAACGAACTCGAACATTTCGGCGCGGGTCGCATTACCGCTGGCCATCGCCGACCAGACGTGAGAGCGGATCGGCGTCGAGGTCGAGCTGTTACCGACGCCGACCAGAGTCAGCCAACGGCGTGAGCGCTGGTCGAGTCCAGGACGGTCCCACATCTCACCGAATACGAAATTGATGATGCCGGCCTCGAAATAGGCGGTCTGCGGCGGCGGGCCACCAAACATCATATGCTTCTGGAAATTCGCCTGACCCTCGACATGCCGCTGGGCAGGGTCCCAGGCCTCGGCCCGGATCGGTGGGCAGGATGCCGCGGCAAGGCCGAGCGTGTCGGCCGCACGGGTGACCGCCTGGTCAACAATGCCGCCCTGCGTCCATCCGGAATAGACCGCGACATGCAGCGCCGCCTCCCGCAGCTCAGCCAGGGTAGCATGCCCTCCAGCGAGAGCGCCCTGCGCATAGCGCTCGGCCCAGGCGGGGTCGTTGGCATTGGCGGCACCGGCAAGGCCGATCATGTAGCGCGACCTGAGGTCCAGGCCGGGACGAGCCCACACCTCGGAAAATACGAAGTCGCGCCAGCTTTCCTCCAGCAGCGTCCGCGGCTCTTCCGCTGCGACGCCCAGAACCTCGGCGCGGCGCTCAACGCCACGGCGGCTGCGCTCTGCAGGATCGAGCAGCGCCATCACGCGCCCTCCGGCCGGGCGATGTTCATCCACACATTCTTGATGCGCAGGAATTCCTTGAGGCCGGCCTCGCCACCGAGCCGGCCATAGCCGCTCTGCTTCACGCCGCCGAAAGGCGCGCACGCGGTCATGCCGCCGCCCGCGCCATTGACCTGGATCATGCCGGCGTCGAGCGCCGCCGCGACGCGGTGGGCCTTGCCGAGATTCTGGGTGTGGAGATAGCCGCCCAGGCCGTATTCTGTGTCGTTGGCCAATGCGATCGCTTCGTCTTCGCCATCGAACGGCGTCACCGTAAGGACGGGGCCGAAAATTTCGTGCTGGGCAGCCGCGCTGTTGTGGTCGACATCGGCGAGGATGGTCAGCGGCAGGAAATAGCCATTCGCCGCATCTCCGCCCAGGCGCTCACCACCGGTCAGCACTCTGGCGCCTTCACCCTTGGCGGCATCGATCATGCTAATGATTCGGGTGATCGACGCTTCGGAAATCACCGGGCCGATGACCGTGTCCGGGGCCAATGGATCGCCGACCTTGATATGGCCGGCCACGGCGGCGATCATCTGCAGATACTGGTCGTAGATCGACCGCTCGACGAGAAGGCGGGTGCCGTTGACGCAGCCCTGGCCGTTGCCGCTGATCGCACCACCAATGCCGATGCGCGCCGCTTCATTGATGTCGGCGTCGGCGAAGACGATCACCGCCGACTTGCCGCCCAGTTCGAGCCCACAGGGCTTCAGCGTTTCGGCGGCGCCGATCAGCACTTTCTTGGCAGTGGCGCCGCTACCGACGAACTGAATCTTGTCGATGCCGGGGCTGGCGACCATCGCCGCGCCGATATCGGCGCCACCGGTGACGACATTGACCACGCCCGCTGGAAAGCCGGCCTCTGCGAACAATTCGCCGAAGCGCATGACGGAATAAGGTGCCAGATCGGGCGCCTTGACGACGACACAGTTACCCGCCGCGAGCGCGGGTGCCATTACCATAGCGGCGGCGTAGAGCGGACCGTTCCATGGGATGATCGCGCCGACCACCCCGTAGGGCTCGTAGGCGACATAATCGTGCGCCGGACCGCCCCAGGTCTTGATGACATCACCCTGGATCTTGTCCGCCCATCCCGCAAAGTAACGGAATTTCTGGGCGGCGATCATCGGCACATAGGGGGAAACCCGGGAGGGCTCGCCCTTTTCGACGACGCCAAGCGCGGCAAGGTTCTGAACGTTCGCCTCGAGCAGCGAGGCGAGTTTCAACAGCAGGTCGCGTCGCTTGTCGCCCGGCAGGTCGCGCCATGCCGGAAAGGCCGCACGGGCTGCCTTCACCGCGGCGTCGACATCCGCAGGGCCCGCCATGCGCAGTTCCGAACTGACCTCGCCATTGCCGGGATAAACATGAGCCAGCGCGCCGCCGGCACCGCCCTCCGCCATTTCGCCACCGATGATCAGGCTGTGGCGCGGCAGTGCGTCGCGGCCGGGCATTTCGAAACCCATGACATTCTCCTCGACGGAATCATTCCGCCTTTTCAATTACCTGAATTGGCCAATATCTCGGCCACAAACGGCGATGATCCGCCTATTAAGGTCCCTCATAGCGGAGTCAACATGCCAGGTCGAAGCCGGTCGGGGAGATCGCCCATCCGATTGCAGAAGACCGTCCGCGGTAGAGGACCGAGTCTCCAGCCACCGGCATCGTGCCCTTGGCCAACAGCTTGACCGACGCCGTGGTAACGCAATTCACAAAGAGGTCGCGACCGTCATCGCCAGCAAAGAAAAGGTTGGTCGCTCCCTCCCCCGGCAAGTCCAGACGATCGCGGATCGTGCCGTCCGGCCCCAAACAAAGAAGCGCCGGTGTCTGGAAGCCCGCAACCCAGATATTGCCGTCCGCATCAATCGCCAGTCCGTCGCAGTCCGGCTTTTCCAGCAGCATCCTGCGCTCGCCGCTGGCCAGATCGTAAGCAAAGACGCCGACAAAGGTTTCGTTGTGATAGAGCGTGCGGCAATCGGGACTGAGGCCAATGCCGTTGGAAAAGGCGAGGCCGCCCGCAACCTGCGTCACGCGCCGATCCGCACGAAGTCGGTAGAGGGCTGAAGGACCGAAGGGCGTGCCCGCTTCCACCGCAGCAAGATCGGTGGTGCCGAAATAGAGGCCGCCGTCGCCATCCGGGCACATCTCATTGATGCCGGTTACGGGTACTCCATCGATCGCTTCAATCAGCATACCGGTCGCGCCCGTTGCCGGATCGACCCAAGCGATGCCATTGCGTCCGGAGGCGAGCAGAGCGCCGTCATGATTGCGATAGAGTCCGCCGATCAGATAGCGGTCCGGTAGCCAATGACCGGCATGCCCATCGGGCGAAAGTGCCGCGATGCCACTGGCGCCGACATCGCAATACCAGACCGCCTCATCATCGACATACAGCGCCTCAAGGTAATTGCCGCGCGCAATTTCAGCAAACATCATGGCCCTCCCCTTCATTGCCGGCTCGCCTTCATCCACCGGCCGGGCGCGCCTCGCGTATCAGCTGGTCGATGCTGCATTGCGCCGCGGCTTTGTCCGGCCGCCAGCGATGAAAGCGCGTGCCATGGCGAAAGCGGTTTCCCGTAACTTGATCGTATATGACCTCGACTATCAGGCAAGGTCGAACGGCAATCCAGTCACTGTTACGATCCCGCGTCCAGCGACTGGGACCGCCTGGTGCCCGCCCTGTGAAGCCGGTGCCCCCGGCAAGGGCCTCCAGCCGGTCGGTCAGCGACTTTCGCTCCGCCGCAGGAAAGGAGGTCGTGAAGCCGACATGATCGAGCTTTCCCGCCTCATCATACAGGCCCAGCAGGAGCGAAACGACGAGCGGCCCGTCCTTTTGCCGGCGAAAACCGCCGACAACGCAATCGGCGCTGCGCAATTGTTTCACCTTCAACATCGCCCGTTCGCCCGAGCGATATGTCTCGTCCATGCGCTTGGCGACAATCCCATCAAGCGCGCCGCCGCTGGTAGCGAGCCATTCCTCCGCTTTTCCCCGATCAGTCGTTGCTGGCGACAGGAGCATACGCGGCGTTCCCTCGACCGCGTGAAAGGCCTCTAGCGCCGCTCTTCGCTCAACAAGGGGTCGGTCCGTGAAGTCGTCGTCCCCCATCGCCAGACAGTCGAACAGCATAAGCTGCGCCGGCGTTTCGCGCGCCAATCGGGCGATGCGGCTGGCAGCCGGATGAAGACGCGCCTGAACCGCATTGAACGACAGCGTATCGCCCACGGGGACGATCAGCTCACCATCCAGGACATAGGTGTCGGCACGGGTCAACAGAAGAAGGTCCACAATTTCCGGAAAATAGCGATCCAACGGCTTGCCCGACTTCGACATGATCCGGACCTCGTCTCCGCGGCGAGAGGCGATTGCGCGAAATCCATCCCATTTTGGCTCGAATTGCCATCCCGCATCTTTCGGCAAGCCGGAGACCAGCTTCGCCTCCATCGGCCGGATCCCGGCCAGTTGATGCTGTTGCGACGGCATCGACCAGAAACGCGCCAGCCAGAACGGGGTTGCTGGGAAGATTGAACCCGGAAGTCGAACGCGCGTTGGGTCCGGCAAGGAGAAAACCATGAGCAAACGCGAACTTATCGATACCGGCACCGACAAACGTTATGTCCGTCGCGACGAGAATGGCCGGTTCAAGGAGTCCGACGATCAGGGTCGGTCCCTGGCGCAGGACGTCCGTAAGCATGCAACGACCAAGGCAAAACCCGGCGAGGGCGACAAAGGCGACCGATAGGTCAAGCCATCGCTGTTCCAAGGCGACTGGACCCAAAATCGCGGATTTGCCGTGGCAGCGGCCGATGCGGTTTCCCATACAGGTCATCGGTTATGCGGGAGCAGCATTATGGAAACAGCCATCGAGCATCTCGCCCGGCGTGTCGGGGAGGAACGGACACGGGCGGAACAGGCGATAAAGCCGGCGGAGTACCGGGCTCACCTGTTGCTGGCTCATGAGTATGAGCGAAGACTGATCGCGATTAATCGCCGGGCGTCGCCCAGTGCATCGGTCGTCCAGGGCATCAACCTAGGTTAAGGCATACCCACCCGACTTTCTCTTAACCAGCCCGGGATAGTTAGGAGAAGACATTGTTATACCGCGATAATCCTTTCATTCGAGCCTTTGCCGATGCCGGTTAAGGTGACCATGCCGGACAACAGCATCCGGTTTTTCGATAGCTATCCGCGCCTTGTTCCCGGTCAAGGTAGTACAATCGCTCCGATATTCGAGGATGTGCCGATCCTCAATCGAGACTGGGAGTTTTTCCGGTTGGGCGGGAAGTGGCGCGCACGGCCCAGCCGCCAGCGCGGCTGAACGCCTTTCCCGACTGACAACAAAATCCGACGAGTCAAAAAAGAAAAGCCCCGCCGGAGCGGGGCTTTTCCTATGACAAGCCAACCGAATAGATTAGCCCGCCGAACGGTTGGACCCTCCGCCTCAGGCGGAGGTCCCATCCCGGTCAGGCGAAGCTGACGCTGACTTTCGGCTTCGCCGAGCGGCGGCTACGCAGACCGAAACCGATCGCGCCGAAGCCCAGAAGCATCATCGCCCAGGTGGTGGGCTCAGGAATGGCAGAGGCATTGAGGTTGGCGGTGCCGTTGAAGAAGCCGCCATTTTCACCGAAGGCGATGTCATAGCGAACAGTGGTTGACCACGGGCTGGCGGCGTTGACCACGTTGTTGCCGATGAAGACACCCGGACCGGAGAAGGCACTAGTCTGCAGTTGGCTGCCGGTGTAAAGCGCGTTCGCCGCGCTGGCGTAGGACGTGATCGTCGCCGAGGTCGCCGACAGCGTGTTTGACGTGAAAACGCTCTGCAGGTTGCCGTTGAACGAGGCTAGATCGCTATCGGTGACGAACAGGTTCAGCGTAGCAGCCTGGCCACCCGACGACTTCACCGAAAGCGTCTGCGTCAGCAGGTTGGGCGACGTGATGAACGGCGCTGCGGTGCCGGAGAGATCGACGATATAGCCGCCAGCAATAGCGAAGCTGGTGGTGCTCGCACGACCCGGCGTACCGGCATCGGTCGTAATGACCGAAACGGCGCCACCATTAATGCTGTAAGCCAAGGTAACGGTCGCACCAGCCGGAGTGGCCAGGGCGGTCCCGGCGGCCAGCGCGACGAGAGCCAGGCGCTTCATGTTCGAAATACGCATTGTGATGCCCTTTTTCAAATTGCCTGAACCCAGGCGATAAATTCTTAATTAGCTTTCTGTTAAGCTGCCCCAAACGAAGCAATCATCGTGCCAAATCAACAACTCATTGATTTTTCATCGTTGTTTCCCACCCGCGATTCCACCTGTAAGCGGTAGTGACAGGCCCCGAGACAGTGGCATGACAGCATGGCATGCACACCGGAAGCCCGAGGCAGCCGCATGGTATAGAGCTACGGGCGACGATCCGACCCGTCGCACTCTTATGACTGAAGAAGGGTGGTGGACAGGGCTGGATTCGAACCAGCGTACGCTCTCGCGGGCAGATTTACAGTCTGCTGCCATTAACCACTCGGCCACCTGTCCAGGTGCGCGGATGAACCGCAGGCCGCGGATATCCGGTGGGAGGGCGCTCCATGGCGAAACCCGTCCGCCCTGTCAACGCTTGCTTGGGCGGCTGGCGCGTGGAAAGAGGCAGGCATGAAAAGAGGACATCGTACAGGCAAGCCCAAGGGCGGCTATCCCCGCTTCTATGGCCGGCACGCCGTCATCGCCGCGCTCGCCAATCCGGAACGGGTGGTGCGCAAGATCTGGGGCACGCGCGAGGCGCTGGCAGCGCTGGACCTGCCGCCGGTCCTGCCGATCGTCTATGCCGATGCCCCCGATCTCGGTCGGATGGTACCCGGCGACGCGCCGCATCAGGGCATTGTCGCGGAGGTCGAGGCGCTGGAAGACGCATGGCTTGGTGATCTGCTCGAGGAGGGGCGGGACGACCGCCGGCCAATCCTGGTCCTCGATCAGGTGACCGATCCGCATAATGTCGGCGCCATACTCCGTTCCGCCGCCGCTTTTGACGCCCTGGGCATCGTCACCCAGGACCGTCACGCCCCGCCGGAATCGGGCGTGATCGCGCGCGCGGCCTCTGGCGCGCTGGAAATCGTGCCGTGGATCAGGGTCGTCAATCTTGCCCGCGCCCTTGAGGAAATAGCCGATGCGAATTACTGGCGGATCGGCCTCGACGGCAGCGCCCCTACCCTGCTGGCCGACGCAATCGGTGAATCGCGGGTCGCCTTGGTTTTGGGGGCAGAAGGCGAAGGCCTGCGCCACAATTCTATGGCTCATTGCGATATATTGGCTAAGCTGCCGATCAGCGCGCGGATGGAAAGCCTCAACGTCTCCAACGCTGCGGCGATCGCGCTCTATGCGGCCGCGAGCCGCTGAATGCCTGTCTTGCGGGGGGCACATATGGATAGATGCATTCGTCTGGCGCTGGGGCTTTGTGCGCCGTTCCTGCTTGCCAGTTGCCTGATCACACCGGGTAAATTCACCTCGACTCTCGATATCCGGGCCGATCGGAGCTTCACCTTCAGCTATCAGGGTGAAGTGATCGCGACGGATACGGACGAGATAGACAGCCTGGACAAAAGCATGGGCGGCGAGGACGATGGCGACAGCCGCAAGATCAGTCTGCTGACCGCCGCGGCGGCGAAACCAGCGCCGAAGAAGGCGCCGCCCAAACCGTCGAGACCGTCGCCGGCGAAGCCTGGTGCTCCGATGGCCAACAATGACGCGAAGATGCGGGAACTGGCCGAGATACTCGCCAAAGAGCAAGGATATCGGTCGGTTCGATATATTGGCAACAACGTTTTCATGATCGACTATCGGATCAGCGGCCGCCTGGACCATGGCTTCATTTATCCGTTCAATCTCGACGCGTCGCTGATCGTGCCGTTCATCGCCATCGAGTTGCGCGGTGCCGATCGCGTCCGTGTCAAGGCTCCCGGCTATGCCAATGGAAGCGACAATTCGTCCTTCGGCATGCCCGGCCTGCCGGGGGGCACCAGCGGCGATGCCGACAAGGCTGCGGCGCGCCTGGATGGGAGGTTCACGCTTACGACCGATGCCGAGATCATCAGCCAGAATCAGGAGGAAGGCGTGACCGGCGGCGCCAACGGCAAATCGATCAGTTGGAAGGTCACGCCGCAGACGACCAGCGCGCCAATGGCGGTGCTGAAACTCAGGCCGCTGCCCTGACGACGGACCAACCCTGACCGTGATGGCGCCACCAACGGTCGGCCAGCCGATGCATCGGCCTTTCGACCAGCCGATTGACGCCCCAGGCGAGCAGGATTGACAGGCTCATCGCCGCTGCCATCGCGACCCATGGATCGACGCCCGCGGCGCCGAGCATCAGCATGACGACGAAACCGATATTCTGGTGGACGAGATAGAGCGAATAGCTGATCCCGCCGACCCAGAGCAAAGGTGGGACAGCCAGCCAGCGAAGCTTTCCCGCGATCAGGGCGGCAAACACCGCGATAAGCATGCCGGCCGCGAACAGCAGGTCAGGTGATTCCAAAACGCCGACCGTGATCAGCACCGCACCGAACGGCAACACCTGCTGCCGCCAGCGCCGCTGGCCCGACCAGACCCGATAGGACAGCATGCCGATCGCGAAGAAGGGAATGAAGCGCAATATGGTCACCATCACCAGCCGTTCGGGCATGCCCGGCCACCAGGCGAGCGCGATCTTCGCCATCAGCCAGCAGATGATGATGGCCTCCAACCTGGCCAGCCCCCCTGCCCGCCAGATCAGGAACATGCTGACATAGAAGCCGATCTCCACCGTCAACGTCCAATAGCTGCCGTCGACTGCCGGCAGAAAGGCGAAGCCCTCCAGCATCGACAGGTTGGCGACGGCGGCAAAGGCGGGAATCTGTAACCGGGTGACATGGGCGGCATATTCGAAACAGAGCGTCATCGCCATCGCCACCCAGTACGCGGGATAAAGCCGCGATACCCGATTGACCAGGAAATCGGTGCCCGTCCGGATCCGATCAAGGGTGAAGAAGATCGCGAAACCGGAAATGGCGAAAAACAGCAGCACCCGGTAATTGCCGGCGAGAAACGCGAAAGGCACGTGCGGAGCCGCCGGAAACAGCGCGTGAAAGCGTGTAGTGTAGTGGAACAGCATCACCGCGAGCGCGCCCATGCCACGCAGGGCATCGATCTCGGTCAGGCGGGAACGGTTTGCGGACATCGCAACCGGATAAGACGGCCAAAAGTTAACAAAATACTAACGTTAACCCACTTTAAACCATCCCGGCCGGCGAGTGATCCGAAATGGCGCGCACCGTCAGGGGCGCTTGAGGGCCGCTGCCAGTCCTTCCAGCTGCTGCCTGAGAACCTGATCGACAGCCGGCGCGACCTGTTTGAGCGGCGTGCGCGAATAACCGCCGACGACATAGGTGAGGACAATGACAGTGCCCACGCCCTCGGCCGGCTTCAGATCGATAGTCAGCGTCCCCGAAAGGGCCTCACTTTGCAGCGGCCCCAATGCGCCCGACAGGCGAAGCATGGACGATGGCCTGGCCTGGATCACTGTCAAATGACGAACGCTGCCCGCTGGACTGCCTGGCACGATCTCGCAGAAACAGCCGCCAGCCTTGGCCTCCAGACTGAGATTGGCGGCATTGCCCGAAAATGTGTGGTCCTTCGACCACCACTTGTTTGGCTGGAGCAGCATCGCCCATGCCGCGGACCGGTCGACAGCAACCGTGACGGTGGAACTCACCGCGAACCCGCCGTCGCCGCTCGACAGCACATCCGCATCGGCCGGGCCGGCGAGCAGCAGAGCCGCCGGCAGCGCAAGCCGCTGCGCGAAGCGCATCAGCTGTCCAGCACCTTGGCGATGGTGGCGCTCACCACATCCATATCGGCCATGCCATCGACGCGGGTGACGATGCCGCGCGCCTCGTAGATCGGCAGGATCGGTGCCGTCTTGGCGCGATATTCGGCCATGCGGGTGCGGACCGTGTCTTCATTATCATCGGGCCGGCGCTTGAACTCGGTCGAGCCGCATTTATCGCAGGTGCCCGCGACCTTGGGCTGCTTGAACCTGTCGTGATAGCCCTCGCCGCATTTGGCGCAAGTGAAGCGGCCGACGATGCGCTCGACCAGCGCATCCTCGTCGACGTCGAGTTCGATGACATGGTGGAGCTTGCGGCCGCGCGCATTCAGGATCGTATCGAGCGACAGCGCCTGCGCCTCGGTGCGAGGATAGCCATCGAAGATCACCCCGGCCTCGGTCGGCAGCGCGTCGAGCGCATCGCCGATGATGCCGGAAACGATCTCGTCGGAGACCAGCTCGCCGGCGGCCATCACTGCCTTGGCCTTGAGGCCGATCGGCGTTTCCGCCTTGACCGCGGCGCGCAGCATGTCGCCGGTCGATAACTGAACCATGCCGCGCTCGTCCACCAGACGCTGAGCCTGCGTGCCCTTGCCCGCACCCGGCGGTCCCAACAGGATGATGTTCATCGCGGCAAACTCCCCCGTAATGCCGTTATCATGGATCCGCTCAGCGGATGCGTCCCTTCAGCCGCGCCTTCTTGATCAGATCGCCATATTGGTGGGCGAGCAGATGGCTTTGGATCTGGGTCACCGTATCGACGGTGACGTTGACGACGATCAGCAGGCTGGTTCCACCGAGGCGGAGCGGAATGCCGATCTCGGCAATGACGAACTCCGGGATCAGGCAGATCAGCGCCAGATAGGCGGCACCGATCACGGTGATCCGGGTAAGGACATAGTCGAGATATTGCTCGGTGTTTTTGCCCGGTCGGATGCCGGGGATGAACCCGCCGTTGCGCTTCAGATTCTCCGCCGTCTCTTCGGGATTGAAGACGACCGCGGTGTAGAAGAAGCAGAAGAAGACGATGCCGAGACCATAGAGGGTCATGTAGATCGGGCTGCCATGGGCGAGCCACTGGTTGAGGGTGAGGACGAAATCGCCCCACTTGCTCTGGCCCTGGGTATAATTGCCGGCAAACTGCGAGATGGTCAGCGGCATCAACAGCAGCGAGGAGGCGAAGATCGGCGGGATGACACCGGCGGTGTTGACCTTCAGCGGCAGATGGCTGCGGTCCGCCTGCATGATTCCCTGACGCGTCTGACGCTTGGGATATTGGATCAGGACGCGGCGCTGCGCCTTTTCCATGAAGCAGATGAAGGCGATCAAGCCCAGCGCCGCAACCAGCGACAGGAAGATGACGAAGCCGGACAGCGACCCTTCGCGGCCCTGCTGCAACATGTTGCTGATCGTCACCGGCAACTGGGCGACGATACCCGCCATGATGATCAGCGAGACGCCATTGCCGATGCCGCGGCTGGTGATCTGCTCACCCAACCACATCAGGAACATGGTGCCGCCAATCATCGAGATCACCGCGGCGACCCGGAACAGCATGCCAGGATCGACGACTGCCTGCATGCCCGCGCCCGCGCTGTTGCCCAGGCTTTCCAGGCCGACAGCGATGAAATAGCCCTGGACCGCGGTCAGACCGACGGTGCCGTATCGGGTATATTGGTTGAGCTTCTTGCGGCCGCTTTCGCCCTCTTTCTTGATCGCCGCCAATTTGGGGCTGAGCGAGGAAGCCAGCTGCACCACGATCGACGCGGTGATATAGGGCATGACGCCGAGAGCGACGAGGCTCATGCGCTGGAGCGCGCCGCCCGAAAAGGCGTTGAAGATATCGAGAACGCCACCTGCCGCGCGATTTTCATACAGCGCGTTCAAGGCGGTGGGGTCGATGCCCGGGAGCGGCACGAAGCTCAGGAAGCGGAAGACGATCAGCGCGCCGATGGTGAACCACAGGCGCTTCTTGAGGTCGGTCGCCTGGCTGAACTTCGCCAGGCTGATGCTGCTTGCCATCTGGTCGGCGCGTGATGCCATTATCAAACCTTCAAATTCGGATCGGGCGTCTGCTCCCGCCGTTCATGCGAAGATGGACGCGCGCGGGTAACGGAGAAATGCAAAACCCCGCCGGCCCATATCGGGCAGCGGGGTTGAACATGCAAGCCTAAGGCCCGCTTACGCCTTCTTTGCGGCGGCCTTGGCCGAGCCCTTCTTGGCGGCCGCCTTCTCCGAAGCGGGAACGACGGTCAGGACATCGATCTTGCCGCCAGCCTTCTCGATCGCGGCGACGGCGCTCTTGGACGCGCCCGCGACGGAGAAGCTGAGCTTGGCAGAGAAATCGCCCTTGGCGAGGATACGGACGCCGTCCTTGCCGCCGCGCGACAGGCCGGCCGCGCGCAGCGCCGCCTGGTCAATCGTACCCTTGGCATCCAGCTTGCCCGCGTCGACCGCCTTCTGGATCGAACCCAGGTTCACCGCGGCATAATCCTTGGCGAAGATGTTGTTGAAGCCGCGCTTCGGGATCCGCATGTGGAGCGGCATCTGGCCACCCTCGAAGCCGTTGATCGAGACGCCCGAGCGCGCCTTCGCACCCTTTTGGCCACGACCGGCGGTCTTGCCCTTGCCCGAACCGATGCCGCGTCCGACGCGCATCCGGCCCTTGCGGGCGCCTTCGTTATCGCTGATGTCGTTCAGTTTCATGTCTGCACTCGCTTTCGCTTTTGTCGCGCGAGGACTGGTTGCCGCGGGGCAGCCGGTCCGAAGTCCTGACGAAAGTCAGGACCTGTTGCCGTAAGAGCAGCCTTAAAGGCCGCCCTTGTCAAATGAGATCCCAGCTTTCGCTGGGATGACGATTATCCCTCGACCACCTGCACCATGTGCGGCAGCTTGCGGATCATGCCGCGGATTTCCGCGCTGTCCTCAAGCTCCACGACCCGGTGCATCTTGCCCAAGCCCAGGCCGATCAGAATCTTCTTCTGGTCGGCCGGGCGGCGGATCGGCGAACCGATCTGCTTGATCTTGATCTTTGCCACGTCTGTTACTCCGCGATCGCTTCGGCTTCGGCCTGGGCGACTTCGGCAACCGCACCGCCGCGACGCAGCAGGTCGGCCACCTTCTTGCCGCGGCGCTGGGCCACCGACTTCGGGCTGGTCTGTTCCGTCAGCGCCGCGAACGTCGCCCGGATCATGTTATAGGGGTTCGAGGTGCCATTGGACTTGGTCACCACGTCGGCAACGCCCAGGCTCTCGAACACGGCGCGCATCGGGCCGCCGGCGATGATGCCGGTACCCTGGGGCGCGGTGCGAACGGTAACCTTGCCGGCGCCAAAATGGCCAAGGCCATCATGATGCAGGGTACGGCCATCCTTCAGCGGCACGCGAACCATCGCCTTCTTGGCGGCGGCGGTTGCCTTGCTGATCGCCTCGGGAACCTCACGGGCCTTGCCATGGCCGAAGCCAGCGCGACCCTTGCCATCGCCAACGACGACGAGCGCGGCAAAGCCGAAACGCTTACCGCCCTTCACGGTCTTGGAAACGCGGTTGATGTGGACCAGCTTCTCGATCAGCTCTTCGCCGCCGTCCTCGTCGCCCTTGCCACGACGGTCGTCGCGACGGCCACGGCCGCCACGATCACCGCCACGGCCACGGTCACCGCCGCCACGACCACGGCCGCCACGCGGACCACGGCCCTCGGTCGGCGCGGCTTCGCCGCCCTCGACCGCAGCCGGGGCGCCGGCCTGCGCCTGGATGTCGTTCTCGTCTGCCATGCTCAAAACTCCAGTCCGCCCTCACGGGCGGCATCGGCCAGCGCCTTGACGCGGCCATGAAACAGGAAACCGCCACGGTCGAACACGACCTTGGTGATACCGGCCGCAGTCGCAGCCGCGGCGACGCGCTTGCCGACGTCAGCCGCAGCTTCCGAAGTGGCACCGGTCTTGCCCTTGACGTCCTTGTCCAGGGTCGAGGCGGCGGCGACGGTCTTGCCGGCGGCGTCGTCGATGACCTGGGCATAGATATGCCGGCCCGAACGGTGGACGGAAAGACGCGGACGCGGCGACTGGCCGCCACGAGCCTTCAATGCGGTGCGAACGCGGCGACGGCGCCGGTCGAAGAGGGAGAGCTTGGCCATCTTACTTCTTCTTTCCTTCCTTGCGGAAGATAAACTCGCCGTCATACTTGATGCCCTTGCCCTTATAGGGCTCCGGCTTCCTCCAGCGGCGGATTTCCGCAGCGACCTGACCGACCTTCTGCTTGTCGATGCCGGAGATCTCGACCGTGGTATTGTCCGGGGTCTTGATCTCGATGCCCTCGGGCACCGCGAAATCGACATCATGGCTATAGCCAAGCTGCAGCTTCAGGTTCTTGCCCTGGGCGTTGGCGCGATAGCCGACGCCGGTGATCAGCAGCTTCTTGGTGAAGCCCTCGGTCACGCCGGTGATCAGGTTCTGCACCAGCGTACGCTGCATGCCCCAGAAGGCGCGAGCCTGCTTGGTGGCGTTGGCCGGCTGCACCGAAATGCCACCATCCTCCAGCGTATAGCTGATCTCGTCGCGCAGCGGCATCGCCAGGGTGCCCTTGGGGCCCTTGACCGAAAGCTGCCCGCTTTCGATGGTCGCCGTCACCCCACTGGGGATCGCGACCGGTCTTTTACCGATGCGGCTCATCAGAATACCTCCGCCAGCACTTCGCCGCCGACATTCTGCTCGCGCGCCTCGGCGTCGGACAGAACGCCCTTCGGCGTCGATACGATGGTGATACCCAGGCCGTTGCGCACGACGGGGAGCTCTTTGCTGCCCGAATAGACGCGACGGCCGGGCTTGGACACGCGGGCGACATGCTGGATCGCCGGCTGGCCCTCGAAATATTTCAGCTCGATACGCAGCCCGGCGTGGCCGCCAAGCTCTTCCTCGCTGTAGCCGCGGATATAACCTTCGCGCTTCAGCACCTCGAGAACCGAGGCGCGCAGCTTGGAGGCCGGCGACAGGACGCTGTCCTTCTTCGCCCGCTGGCCGTTGCGGATGCGGGTGAGCATATCACCCAGGGGATCGGTCAATGCCATCGTGTGATCCTTACCAGCTCGACTTGGTGACGCCGGGGATCAGGCCCTTATTGGCCAGATCACGCAGCTGAACGCGGCACAGCCGGAACTTGCGATAATAGCCGCGCGGACGCCCGGTCAGCTCGCACCGGTTGCGGATGCGGGTGGGGTTTCCGTTGCGGGGGATTTCCGCCATCTTCAGGCGCGCCATCAGGCGGTCGGTATCGTCCGCATTCTGGTCGGCCGCGACGGCCTTCAACTTCGCATAACGGCCGGCATATTTCTTCACCAGCTTCTTGCGACGCTCATTCTTGTTGATCGAACTCAGTTTCGCCATGACTTAAGTTCTCTTCCTCTTGTGTCAGGGGAGAGAAGCGAGGGACGCGTTAGGCCGCCTGCTTCTCTTCTTCTTCGCGGGGGAACGGGAAACCGAAGAGACGCAGCAGTTCGCGCGCTTCATCGTCCGTTTTCGCGGTGGTGGTGACGATGATATCCATCCCGCGCACCTTCTCGATGCGGTCATAGTTGATCTCGGGAAAGATGATCTGCTCCTTGATGCCAAAGGCATAGTTGCCCCGGCCGTCGAAGCTCTTCGGATTCAGGCCACGGAAGTCGCGGATGCGGGGCATCGCGATCGTCACCAGCCGGTCCAGGAACTCGTACATCCGCTCACGGCGCAAAGTCACCTTCGCACCGATCGGCATGCCCTCGCGCAGCTTGAACTGGGCGATCGACTTCTTGGCCTTGGTGATCACCGGCTTCTGGCCCGCAATCAGTTCCATCTCCTCGGCAGCCGAGGTGACCTTCTTCTTGTCCTGGGTGGCTTCGCCGACGCCCATGTTGAGCACGATCTTCTCGATCTTCGGCACTTCCATCGGATTCTTGTAGCCGAACTTCTCGGTCATCGCCTTGACGATCGTGCCGTCATAAAGCGACCTGGAACGCGGCAGATATTTGTCGGCCATTAGAGGACCTCCCCCGAACGAACGGCGACACGGACTTTCTTGCCGTCACGCGTCTCGAAACGAACGCGGGTCGGCTTGCCGTCCTTGCCGGCGATGGCGACGTTGGAAATGTGCAGCGGCGCCGGCTTGCGGTCGATGCCACCCTGCGGGTTCGACTGGTCGGGCTTGCGGTGACGCGCGTGGACGTTGACGCCATCGACCAGCACCTTGTCATCCTTCGGCATGACCTGCAGGACCGAACCGGTCCGACCCTTGTCCTTGCCGGCGATGACGACGACCTTGTCGCCCTTCTTGATCTTCGCGGCGCTCATTACAGCACCTCCGGCGCAAGGCTGATGATCTTCATATGCTTCTTGGCGCGCAGCTCGCGGACGACCGGGCCAAAGATACGGGTGCCGATCGGCTCCTCGTTCTTGTTGACCAGCACCGCGGCATTGCTGTCGAAGCGGATGACCGAACCGTCGGCGCGGCGCACGTCCTTGCGGGTGCGCACGATGACGGCGCGATGGACGTCGCCCTTCTTGACGCGGCCACGGGGCTGCGCTTCCTTGACGGAGACGACGATGATGTCGCCGACGCCGGCGAAACGCCGCTTCGATCCGCCCAGTACCTTGATGCACTGGACGCGCTTGGCGCCGCTGTTGTCAGCGACATCAAGATTGGATTGCATCTGGATCATCGATCCGGTTCCTTCTCATTTGGCCTACCGAGATGTCCCGGCGGTTCCGAAAATGGTTACGCCGCTTCCGGCGCCTTGTGGGTGTCGACCCGATCGATGACCTTCCAGGTCTTCAGCTTCGAAATCGGCGCCGTCTCCTCGATCCGTACCGTCTCACCCTCATGATAGGCATTGGCCTCGTCATGGGCATGGTACTTCTTCGAGCGACGGATGATCTTGCCGTAGAGCGGGTGTTTCACCTTACGCTCAACCCGGACGACCACCGTCTTGTCGGTCTTGTCGGAAACCACCGTTCCCGTCAGCACGCGCTTGGGCATGTGTCGTTTCCTCTTACTTCGCGGCCGACCGCGCACGGGCGGTCTGCAGCGTCTTGATCCGCGCGATGTCGCGGCGCACTTCGCGCACGCGGCTCGGCTTCTCGAGCTGGTTGGTCGCGGCCTGGAAGCGGAGGTTGAATGCCTCGCGCTTCAAGCTCGACAGATCGGTCGACAGTTCGTCGTCCGACTTGGCCTGAAAATCAGCAATCTTGGTCATGCGTCGGCTCCCAGATGGCTCGTGTCGCCAAGGCGGGCGACGACCTTCACCTTGATCGGCAGCTTCATCGCCGCGCGGCTGAACGCCTCGGCGGCGAGCGGGCCGGGAACGCCGTCCAGCTCGAACAGGATGCGGCCCGGCTTCACCCGCGCTGCCCAATATTCGATCGAGCCCTTGCCCTTGCCCTGGCGGACTTCGGCGGGCTTCTTCGAAACCGGTACGTCCGGGAAGACGCGGATCCACAACCGGCCCTGACGGCGGATGTGGCGAGTGATCGCACGGCGGGCCGCCTCGATCTGACGGGCGGTGATGCGCTCAGGCTCCATCGCCTTCAGGCCATAGGATCCGAAGTTCAGCGCGGTGCCGCCCTTCGCGTCGCCATGGATCCGGCCCTTGTGGGCCTTCCTGAACTTGGTTTTCTTCGGTTGCAGCATTTCGCTCTACCTTAACTTAACGGCGGTCGGACGCCGGGCGAACGCCGGAGGTCTGAGCCTCCAGCATCAGCCGGTCGGTCGCCATCGGGTCGTGACCCAGAATCTCGCCCTTGAAGATCCACACCTTGACGCCGCAGACGCCATAGGCGGTGTGGGCGGTCGCCTCGGCATAATCGACGTTACCGCGCAGCGTGTGCAGCGGCACCCGGCCTTCGCGATACCATTCGACGCGGGCGATCTCGGCACCGCCAAGACGGCCGCCGCAGGTGATCTTGATGCCCTCGGCGCCAAGGCGCAGCGCCGACTGCACCGCGCGCTTCATCGCGCGACGGAAGGCGATACGGCGCTCGAGCTGATCGGCGACACCCTGGGCGACCAGGCGGCTGTCGATCTCGGGCTTGCGGATCTCGACGATGTTGAGCGAGACGTCGGACGAGGTGAACTCGCCCAGCTTCTTGCGCAGCTTCTCGATGTCGGCGCCCTTCTTGCCGATGATCACGCCGGGGCGCGCGGCATAGATGGACACGCGGCACAGCTTGGCCGGACGCTCGATCACCACCTTGGACACTGCTGCCTGCGGCATGGTCTTCATGATGAACTGGCGGATCTTCAGATCCTCCAGCAGCAGACGGCCATAGTCGCCGCCCTCGGCGTACCAGCGGCTATCCCAGGTCCGGTTGATCTGCAGCCTGAGGCCGATCGGATTGCTCTTGTGACCCATGATTAAGCCTCCGTCTCGGCAGCTTCGCGAACGATGATGCGCACGCGGCTGAACGGTTTCAGGATGCGGGTCGACTTGCCACGGCCGCGCGTCGCAAAACGCTTCATGACCATGCCCTTGCCGACCGACGCCTCGGCGACGACGAGTGCGTCGACGTCGAGATTGTGGTTGTTCTCGGCATTGGCGATCGCGCTGTCCAAGACCTTCTTGACGTCGACCGCCATCGCCCGCTTCGAAAAGCTGAGGATGCTGCGCGCTTCCTCGACCTTGCGACCGCGGATCAGGCCGGCGACCAGGTTCAGCTTCTGGGCCGAACCGCGCACCGACGTGTTGACGGCCAGCGCCTCGTTGTCGGCGACGCGACGGGGGGATTTTGCCTTGCCCATTAGCGCTTGCCCTTCTTGTCGGCGGCATGCCCCGGGAAGTAGCGCGTGGGCGCGAATTCACCGAGCTTGTGGCCGACCATGTCCTCGTTCACCGAGACGGGAACGTGCTTGCGGCCGTTGTAGACGTTGAACGTCAGGCCGACGAACTGCGGCAGGATGGTGGAGCGACGCGACCAGGTCTTGATCGGCGCGCGGCCACCGGCGTCCTGCGCGGTTTCCGCCTTCTTCAGAAGGCTGAGGTCCACGAAAGGACCTTTCCAGACGGAACGAGCCATCGCGGATTACCTCTTCTTCTTGGCGTGGCGGCTACGGATGATCATGCCGTCCGTGGCCTTGTTGTTACGGGTGCGGGCACCCTTGGTCGGCTTGCCCCAGGGGGTGACCGGATGACGGCCGCCCGAGGTACGGCCTTCGCCGCCGCCATGCGGGTGATCGACCGGGTTCTTGGCGACGCCGCGGGTCAGTGGACGCTTGCCCATCCAGCGCGAACGTCCGGCCTTGCCGAGGTTCTGGTTCTGGTTGTCCGGGTTCGAAACGGCGCCGACGGTGCCCATGCAATCCGAGCGGATATAGCGCTGCTCGCCCGAGTTCAGGCGGACCATGACCATGCCGCGATCGCGACCGACCAGCTGGGCGTAGGTGCCGGCCGAACGGGCCAGCTGGCCGCCCTTGCCCGGCTTCATCTCCACATTGTGGATGATGGTGCCAACCGGCATCTGACCCAGTTCCATGGCGTTGCCCGGCTTCACGTCGGTCTTCTTGCCGGCGATCACCTTGTCGCCCGGTGCCAGCCGCTGCGGCGCCAGGATATAGGCCTGTTCGCCATCGGCATAGTTGACCAGGGCGATGAACGCGGTGCGGTTGGGATCATATTCCAGCCGCTCGACAGTGCCCTCGGCGTCCCACTTGCGACGCTTGAAGTCGATCATGCGATAGCGCTGCTTGTGGCCACCCGCGATGCCGCGGCTGGTCACATGGCCCTTGTTGTTACGACCGCCGGTCTTGCGCTTGCCTTCGGTCAGCGCCTTGACGGGCTTGCCCTTGTGCAGCGCCGACTTGTCGACGAGGATCAGGCCGCGCTGGGCGGGGCTGGTCGGGTTATAATGTTTGAGTGCCATTTATCCGCGCCTCAAATGGGATTGGTGATGTCGATCGACTGGCCTTCGGCCAGGGTCACGACAGCCTTTTTGACGTCCGAGCGAGTGTAGGGCTTGCCCTTCCACTTCTTGACCTTGCCCTTCTGGACCAGCGTGTTCACGGCCTTGACCGACACGCCGTACAGCGCCTCGATAGCGGCCTTGATCTCCGGCTTGGTCGCCGTCTTGGCAACCTTGAAGACCACGGCGTTGTGCTCGGTCAGGAGTGTCGCCTTCTCGGTGATGTGGGGCGCGACGACCACGTCATAGTGACGGGTGTCGACGGCCGCCTTTGCGGGCTTCTTAGCCATTGAACCGCGCCTCCAGCTTCTCGACCGCGGCGCGGGTCAGGACCAGCGCGTCAGCCTTCAAAATGTCGTAAACATTGGCGCCAACCGCCGGCATGACATGCACGCCGACGATGTTGGACGATGCATTGGCAAAGCTGACGTTGATCGCGTCGCCGTCGATGAACAGCGCCTTGGTCAGGTTCAGCTTGGCCAGGCTCTCGGCCAGCGCCTTGGTCTTGCCATCCTTGACGTCAAGATTGTCGAGGATGGTGATCGCACCGGCCTTGGCCTTGGCCGACAGCGCCATCTTCAGACCCAGCGCGCGAACTTTCTTGTTCAGGCTGGGGTTGAAGTCGCGGACGCGCGGACCATGCGCCTTGCCGCCGCCGATGAAGATCGGGGCGCGGCGATCGCCGTGACGGGCGGTACCGCCGCCCTTCTGGCGGCCATATTTCTTGCCGGTGCGGGCAACATCGCTGCGCTCGCGGGCGCCACGGGCGGTGCCGCGACGCTTCTCGAGCTGCCAGGTGACAACGCGGTGCAGGATGTCGGCGCGGGGCTCGACGCCGAATACGGCATCGTTGAGCTCCAGGTCGCCCGCCTTGCCAGCGTCGAGGGTGGTTACATTGACCTTCACGGCTTAGCCCTCCTGGCCTTCGGTGGCTTCCGGAGCCGCGACTTCTTCAGCCGGGGTCTCGGCGGGAGCCGGATTGCTGCTGGCGGCCGACTTGACGCTGGCCGGATACGGAGCCTCGGCATGGCGCGCGACCTTTACCGCGTCCTTGACCGTCAGCCAGGTACCTTTCGAGCCCGGAACGCTGCCCTTGATGAACAGCAGACCACGTTCGACGTCGGTGCGCACGACCTCCAGATTCTGCTGGGTGCGCTGACGGTCGCCCATGTGGCCGGCCATCTTCTTGTTCTTGAACACGCGGCCCGGATCCTGGCGGTTGCCGGTCGAACCATGGGCACGATGCGAGATCGAGACGCCGTGGGTCGCACGCATACCGCCGAAACCCCAGCGCTTCATCGCACCGGCAAAGCCCTTGCCCTGCGTGTGGCCGGTGACGTCGACCATCTGGCCGGCAACGAAATGATCGGCCGAAATCTCGGCGCCGACATCGAGGAGCGCGTCCTCGGCGACACGGAATTCGGCGACGCGCGCCTTGGGCTCGACTTCGGCCTTGCCGAATGCGCCGCGCTGCGGCTTGGCGACGTTCTTCGCCTTGGCGACGCCGGCACCCAGCTGGACGGCGACATAGCCGTCACGGTCGGTTTCCTTGCGCGCCACAACCTGGTTCCCTTCAAGCGCCAGGACGGTGACGGGCACGTGGCGGCCGTCCTCCTGGAACAAGCGGGTCATCCCGACTTTCTTCGCGATCACGCCTGTGCGCATGATCATTCTCCCAATAGAGGCCCGGCCGAAATCGACGGGGCGTATCCAACGAAAAACCCCCGGCTTTCACCGAGGGCCAACCCAAATGCTTTGCGATCACCCCGTCCGGGTTGGATGTTCCGGCCATAAAGTCGGAACGACGGGGGACCAGGACCACGGCTCGCCGTGCGGTATCCCTTATGCGTTTGGCCTAGGCCAATTTGATCTCGACGTTCACGCCGGCCGCCAGGTCGAGCTTCATCAGCGCGTCGACCGTCTGCGGCGTCGGCTGCACGATGTCGAGCATGCGCTTGTAGGTACGAACCTCGAACTGCTCACGCGACTTCTTGTCGATGTGCGGTCCGCGGTTGACCGTGAACTTCTCGATGCGCGTCGGCAACGGAATGGGACCGCGGATCAGCGCGCCGGTACGGCGCGCGGTATCGGCGATGTCGCCAGTAGCCTGATCGAGCACGCGGTGATCGAAGGCCTTGAGGCGAATGCGGATATTCTGCGTTTCCATGTTCCGTTTACCGATGCGAAAGAGCCAAAACTAACAAACCGTCATCCCAGCGAAAGCTGGGACCTCAGGACGCCCGGTAGAACCAGGAGTGAGGAGACCCCAGCTTTCCCTGGGGCGACGTTTGTCGAAAATAATCGGCCGCGCGAACCGTTTCCGATTCGCGCGGCTGGGTGCCTATATTACTTAGTGATCTCGCCGACAACCCCCGAACCGACGGTCCGGCCGCCTTCGCGGATCGCGAAGCGCAAGCCCGGATCCATCGCGATCGGCGCGATCAGCTTGATCGACAGCTTCACGTTGTCGCCCGGCATGACCATCTCGGTGCCCTCGGGCAGGATGACCTCACCGGTGACGTCGGTGGTGCGGAAGTAGAACTGCGGACGATAGTTCGCGAAGAACGGCGTGTGACGGCCACCCTCGTCCTTCGACAAGACGTAAACTTCGGCCGAGAACTCGGTGTGCGGCTTGATCGAGCCGGGCTTGCAGAGAACCTGGCCACGCTCGACTTCCTCGCGGCCAACGCCACGGATCAGCGCGCCGACATTGTCGCCGGCCTGGCCCTGGTCGAGCAGCTTGCGGAACATCTCGACGCCGGTGACGACCGTCTTCTTGGTGTCCTTGATGCCGACGATCTCGACTTCCTCGCCAACCTTGACGATGCCGGTCTCGACACGGCCGGTGACGACGGTACCGCGACCCGAGATCGAGAACACGTCCTCGATCGGCATCAGGAAGGGCTTGTCGATCGGACGAGCAGGCTGCGGGATCCAGCTATCGACAGCCTTCATCAGCTCCAGGATGGCCTCACGGCCGATCTTGTCGTTGCTGCCGTCGAGGGCCTTCACCGCCGAACCACGGATGATGGGGATGTTGTCGCCGTCGAATTCGCGCTTGGAAAGCTCTTCGCGGATTTCCATCTCGACCAGCTCGAGGATTTCCTCGTCGTCGACCAGATCGACCTTGTTCATGAACACGACCATCGAAGGCACGCCGACCTGACGCGCGAGCAGGATGTGCTCCTTGGTCTGCGGCATCGGACCGTCGGTGGCGGACACGACCAGGATCGCGCCGTCCATCTGGGCGGCACCGGTGATCATGTTCTTCACATAGTCGGCGTGGCCCGGGCAATCGACGTGCGCATAGTGGCGCTGCTCGGTCTCATACTCGACGTGGGCGGTCGAGATGGTGATGCCGCGCTCGCGCTCTTCGGGCGCCTTGTCGATGTTGTCATAGCTGGTGAACGTGGCGCCGCCGGTCTCGGCCAGAATCTTGGTGATCGCGGCGGTCAGCGAGGTCTTGCCGTGGTCGACGTGACCGATGGTGCCGATGTTGCAGTGCGGCTTGTTCCGCTCGAACTTAGCTTTCGCCATTTTTTCCTACCTTCTTTGTCTCAAATCTGCTGTCGCACCGCTATGGGCAGCCCGCGAAGCGGCGCACATAGCATCATATTTGGAGAATGCCAGCCCCTATAAGGGCGCCATTCGTCCTTCCTCAGGCAAGCTTCTCCTTGACCTCGGCCGCGACGTTCGCCGGGACCTCGTCATAGTGGGAGAAGAACATCGAGTAGTTCGCGCGGCCCTGGGTGAAGGAGCGCAACTGGTTCACATAGCCGAACATGTTGGCCAGCGGGACCAGCGCCTCGACGACCTGCGCATTGCCACGGGTGTCGGTGCCCTGGATCTGGCCGCGGCGGCTGTTCATGTCGCCGATGACGTCACCCAGATATTCCTCGGGCGACACGACCTCGACCTTCATGATCGGCTCGAGCAGCTTGATGCCCGACTTCTGGGCGGCTTCGCGCATGGCTGCACGACCGGCGATTTCAAACGCCAGCGCCGACGAGTCGACGTCGTGATAGGCACCGTCATACAGCTCGATGTCGAAGTCGATGATCGGGAAGCCGATCAGCGAACCCGATTCGGCGGTCTCGCGCATGCCCTTCTCGACCGACGGGATATATTCCTTGGGAATATTGCCGCCCTTGACGTTGTCGTTGAAGGTGATGCCCGCACCGCGCTCGCCCGGCGTGACCTTGAACTTCACGCGTGCGAACTGGCCGGAGCCGCCCGACTGCTTCTTGTGGGTGTAATCGATGTCCACCGGCTTCGCGAGATATTCGCGATACGCCACCTGCGGCGCGCCGACATTCGCCTCGACCTTGAACTCACGGCGCATGCGATCGACGATGATGTCGAGATGAAGCTCACCCATGCCCTTGATGATCGTCTGGCCCGATTCATGGTCGGTCGAGACGCGGAAGGACGGATCCTCCGCCGACAGGCGGTTGAGGGCGACGCCCATCTTCTCCTGGTCGGCCTTGGTCTTGGGCTCCACCGACAGCTCGATGACGGGCTCGGGGAATTCCATCCGCTCCAGCACGATCGGCTGGCGCTCGGCGCACAGCGTATCGCCGGTGGTGGTTTCCTTCATGCCGGCGAGCGCGACGATATCGCCGGCGAATGCCTCGTCCACGTCCTTGCGGTCGTTGGCATGCATCTCGAGGATACGGCCGACCTTCTCCTTCTTGTCCTTCACCGAATTCAGGTAGGTGCCCTTGCTGAGCGTACCGGAATAGATGCGGATGAAGGTCAGCGATCCGACGAACGGGTCGTTCATGACCTTGAAGGCGAGCGCGCTGAACGGCGCATCGTCGGTGGCGGGACGGCTGTCCGGCTCGTCGCTGTCCATCTTGACGCCCTGGACGTCCTCGATGTCGAGCGGCGAAGGCAGATAGTCGACCACGGCGTCGAGCAACGGCTGAACGCCCTTGTTCTTGAAGGCCGAGCCGCAGCAGACAGGCACGAACGACTGGTTGAGCGTGCCCTTGCGGATCAGCGCCTTCAGCGTCGCGACATCGGGCTCATTGCCTTCCAGATATGCTTCCATCGCGGTATCGTCCTGCTCGACGGCAAGCTCGATCAGCTTTTCGCGATAGGAGGCAGCCTCGTCGGCCATGTCGGCGGGAATATCCTCATAGAAGAATTCGGCGCCCAGGCTCTCATCCTTCCAGATGATCGCACGGTTGTTGACCAGGTCGACCAAGCCCTTGAGGTCGGCTTCGAGACCGATCGGCAGATAGAGGACCGCAGGGGTGGCGCCCAGGCGATCGATGATCGACTGAACGCAATATTTGAAATTGGCGCCGGTGCGGTCGAGCTTGTTGATGAAGCACATCCGCGGCACGCCGTACTTGTCGGCCTGGCGCCACACCGTCTCCGACTGCGGCTCGACGCCCGCAACGCCATCGAAACAGGCGACCGCGCCGTCGAGCACGCGCAGCGAACGCTCGACCTCGATGGTGAAGTCGACGTGGCCGGGGGTGTCGATGATGTTGATCCGGTGGTCGTTCCAGAAACAGGTCGTCGCCGCCGACGTAATCGTGATCCCGCGCTCCTGCTCCTGCTCCATCCAGTCCATGGTCGCGGCGCCGTCATGGACTTCGCCGATCTTGTAGGACTTGCCGGTATAATAGAGGATGCGCTCGGTCGTCGTCGTCTTGCCGGCATCGATGTGGGCCATGATGCCGATGTTGCGATATTTCTCGAGCGGATGGCTGCGGGCCATGGTCTTTACTCCGTTGCCGTGGACGGCGGTGTGGATCTTTGAATTATGTGACAACCTGAAGTCCGTTCGGACTCAGCCTGTCGAAGCCCCGCCCTTACTTCCTCAAAAGAGAAGTACTGCCCTTCGACACGCTCGGGGCGAACGGGATGGAGACCAGGGTCGAAACCCTGATCCCCATATAGTGTTTACCAGCGGTAATGCGAGAAGGCGCGGTTGGCCTCCGCCATCCGGTGGGTGTCTTCACGCTTTTTGACCGCGTTGCCGCGGTTGTTGGCGGCATCCAGCAGCTCGCCGGACAGGCGAGCGGCCATGGTCGTCTCGCTGCGCGAACGCGCGGCGGTGATCAGCCAACGGATCGCCAGCGCCTGGGCGCGCTCGGGGCGCACCTCGACCGGAACCTGGTAGGTCGCACCGCCGACGCGGCGGCTGCGGACCTCGATGCCCGGCTTCACATTGTTGAGGGCGTCATGGAACATCTGGATCGGGTCCTTCTTGGACCGGGCCTCGACGGTATCGAGCGCACCATAGACGATCTGCTCCGCAACGGCTTTCTTGCCGTCGAGCATGACGCTGTTCATGAACTTGGAAAGCACCTGATCGCCGAAACGGGGATCGGGCAGGATGACGCGCTTTTCGGGGCGACGACGACGTGACATATTCTCGGTCTCCCTTACTTAGGACGCTTGGCGCCGTACTTCGAACGGCTCTGCTTGCGGTCCTTGACGCCCTGGGTATCCAGAACGCCGCGCAGCACATGGTAACGCACACCCGGAAGGTCGCGCACACGGCCGCCGCGGATCAGCACCACGCTATGCTCCTGAAGGTTGTGACCTTCGCCGGGAATATAGGTGATGACCTCGCGCTGGTTGGTCAGGCGAACCTTGGCCACCTTGCGCAGCGCCGAGTTCGGCTTTTTCGGGGTCGTCGTATAGACGCGGGTGCAAACGCCGCGCTTCTGCGGGTTCGCCTCCATTGCAGGGACCTTTGACTTGGCCTTCTGCGGTTCGCGGCCCTTGCGGACCAGCTGGTTGATCGTTGGCATGAAGCCCTTCACCTTTTCAGTTACTCTGCCGGAAGCAACAGCAAAGGCCCGGCGGTCTTTCGACCCCCCAGGCCCTGATTGAAGCACCGGCAATGTTCAGCGCATGTTTCCGCCCGGCAAGCCTGGGCAGGCGCGCCCTATAGCGACGTGCCCCCACACGGTCAAGCACGGCCGGAGAGGCGATCGAGTCGCGAAACCGCGCGACGACAAGCTTAAGGAATCCTCCCTGCCGATTCTCGACTGATCGCACCCGCCTTTCGACTCGTCACGAGTCCGACGGAGTCGATTCGCGATTCCGGATCGACGCTGCTAGCGGCCCGACTCGTCAAAAAACAGACGGGTCTTCGGGTGGCAATCGACAGTCAAACACGCGCCGGCATCGGCCAAAGGATGCTGGCGCTTTTCCCTGAGCGGGAGATTTACCTGCGCTCGGGCGGCACGGTGAAATTCGTGCGCGTCACCAGCCGGCTGCAGCTGCTTGTCGCGGCGGCGATCCTTTGCGCCCTGCTCGGCTGGGCGGTCGTCACCCTGACGATGCTGGCCGGGCGCGCCGACATGGCGGTGGAGCGCGCGCTGCTGACCCGTCAGCAGGCGGATGTCGCCAGCCGCGCGGCCAAGGTCAGCGCCTATCAGAAGTCCGCCGGCGCCATCGCCGCCGAGCTGGAGGCCCGGCAGGATTTCATGGAGAAGGCCGTCCAGTCGCATCTGGGCGAGGCCCCCACCGCCCCGACCGCGGCCACCGCGCCAGCCGCGCCCAAGACCAGCAGTGCCACGCCCGAGATCGGGCGCCTGCGTCAACTGGAGCAGCGCCAGCTTGCCTTTGCCCGCGACGTCACCCAGGCCGTGACCGCCCGCGCCCGCCGCGCCGAAACGGCGTTAAGAAGCCTCGGCCTCAATCCGGGCGCGATGCGCGCGGCGCAGGGCGGCCCCTTCATTCCCTGGCGCGGCCAGAGCGACGCGCTGATGTCGGCGCCGGAGTTCCGGACGATGGCCGATGCCCTGGCGCGGATGGACGCGCTGGAGACCAGCCTGCTGGCGGTTCCGTCGAGCCGGCCGACCGCCGCCCCGATGGTCACCAGTTCCTATGGCTATCGCCGCGATCCGTTCAACGGCCGCGCCGCATTCCACGCCGGCATCGATTTCAACGGCAGCTACGGCCAGGCGATCTTCGCCGCCGCGCCGGGGCGGATCAGCTTCGTCGGCGGCAAGGCCGGCTATGGCAATTGCCTGGAAATCGATCATGGCAACGGCCTGATCAGCCGTTACGCCCATCTGTCCGGCTTCACCGCCAAGGTCGGCCAGACCGTTAGCCGCGGCGAGCAGATCGCCCGCATGGGATCGACCGGCCGTTCGACCGGTACCCATCTTCATTTCGAGGTCCGCCTCAACGACCAGCCGCTCAACCCCCGCCGTTTTCTGGAGGCCAGACAGGATGTTCTCCAAGTCCAACAAATCGCCAGCGCCCGCCACGCCACCGGCCGCAATGTCCAAGCCAGCAACCGGAGCTAGGAATGCGCCCTTCTCGCTGATCGGCGGGGACGTGGCGATCGAGGGCAATGTGCGCGCCTCGGCCGATCTGCACATCGACGGCCGGATCGATGGCGACCTTGGCTGCGCGGCCCTGGTCCAGGGCGCCGACAGCGTGATCAAAGGCAACGTCACCGCCCGGAGCGCGCGCATAGGCGGCACCATCGACGGATCGATCACCGCCGACGAGCTGGTTGTCGAGGCGACCGCTCACATCAAGGGCGACGTCAGCTATGGCACGATCAGCGTCGCCCATGGCGCCGACGTCGAAGGCCGGATGATGCACAAGGCGCCGACCAGCGACCTCAAACTGGTGGTCAGCGATAGCTGAGCCCGGCGCCAGCCGAACAAGAAATTTGATTCACGCGGAGACGCGGAGACGCGGAGAAAGTAGCGCCCAGAATTGGTCTCTTCCTTCTCTCCGCGTCTCCGCGTCTCCGCGTGAACTGAAAATTTAATCGCGCAGAGACGCAGAGATGGAGTGACATCTCTGCGCTCTCTGCGTCTCTGCGCGCAAAAATCGTCCGCCTTCGGCAATCAGCGGACCTTGGCGATCACCTCTTCGCCGACACGCTCGGCGTTGTCGCACCATTCGGCGCGGGTGCGGCCCTTGACGGAGACGGCGGCGGTGGTGACGCCGAGTTCGGCATAGGTGCCGATGCGGTCGACGATTTCCTGGTTGGACAGGACCTCACCCGGCGTGTTGACGCCGCCCAGGACGATTTCCGGCAGCTGTTCGCGGCCGATCTGGTCGCAATAGTCGCGCATATAGGCGATCGCCGCCTTCAGATCGTCCGGGCCGGTCATCGGCATGGTCCTGGTCGTGCTGGTATCGACGCCGCTCTGGGCGGTGAGGAACGGATTCCAGCCGTCGCACAGATCGACGACGCGGCGGATCGCGCGCTTGGCATTGCCGCCGCCATAGATCGGCAGGCGCTCTTGCACTGGTCCGGGGATGATGCGGTTGCCGAACGCCTGATAACCGCTGCCCTCGAAAGTGAATTCCTCACCCGTCAACGCCGTACGCAGCGCGCGAAGATATTCGTCCATCAGCTCGTTGCGCTGATCGAAGTCGACCCCCATCGCCCGATATTCGCCCTTTAGATAGCCGGCGCCGACGCTGAGCGTCACCCGTCCACCGGAAAAGCAGTCCAGCGTCGCGATATCGCGGGCGACGCCGAAGGGGTTGCGATAGGGCAGGACCAGGATGCCGGTCTGCAGCCGGAGCGTCGTCGTCCGCGCCGCCAGCATCGCCAGCATGACGAACGGCGCCTGGGCATGATGGCCGCCCGCATCCAGCCAGCGTCCGGTCGGACAGGGATGATCGGTCACCAGGCCGGCATTGAACCCGGCCCTCTCCGCCGCGGCGCCGACCTCAGCCACGGCCTCCATCGTCGCGAACGCACCCGGCGGATCGATATGGTCGAAGGGCAGCGGGACGTTGATCTTCATGACGCGACTTTCTCCTGGCCGACGATGGTGCATTCTTCCTGCGGGGATGACCGCTCGATCATGCCATAGGCGGTCATGCCGTCCAGCGTATAGCGCACCCCGCTCTGCTGGTTGTTGAAGCCATTGGTGCCGGGATTGCCGAGGTGGAAGGTCGCAAGCTCGGTAACGCCGTCGATCCTGGTGATACCAAGCTCCGTCTCCAGCTCCAGCGAGACATCGTCGCCATGTGGCATGACGGTCCTCAAAAACGGGATCTTCGTCCCCCGGGCGGGATACATTCGCCCATTCTGATAGAGATAGCCGATATTATAGCGGTCCTCCTCGCTTTCGCCGGGGCGCAGCGGATAGGCAATGCGGCCAAAGGCGCGGCCATCGGGAAATACGCAGGATTGCCAGCAATGGCCGCGAAACTGGGCGAGCGGCCGCACGCTCTGGCGATGAACGCGTGATCCGACCGCCCTGAAGTCGCGCGTGCTGCCGTCGATCGTCAGCCGGCCCTCGGCCCGGAACATCTGTTCGATGCGATAGCCGAAACCCATCATGCCGGCGTCGGTTCGCTCCTGCTCGCTCATCCCCGCCAGCTTTTCGGTCCGATAGTCCTGTACCCAGGCGGGCACCACCATGGTCAGCTCCGCCTCATATGACACGGGGACGCGGGGAAAATCATAGGGGCCGCCATCGGCATGGATGGTGAAGCCCTGGGCGATCTGCTGCCCGACCGACCCGTCATAGGCCTCGCCATCATAGCTGACCGTCCATTTGCGGAATGGTTCGATACAGCGAAAGGCGAAGGGGCCGGTGGCCAGCGTGTCGGCGACGCCGGTGGGGCCAATGGCGGACCGGGTCGGCGCACGGGTGCTTTCGCGCAGGACGCGGCCGTCGGCGAAAGCAAAATTGCAGTCGAACCGGTGTTTGTCCCAGACCGCGCCCTGCGCCTCTATGCCGTTGCGCGGCAAGGCGAAGGCGCCATTTTCCTCGAACAGCCAGACCGACGCACTTTCGCGCATTTCCGGATCGTCGGGCTTGCCGGGAAACATCAGGTCCAGTTCGGGCGGCAGGCCGCCGGTCATCAGATCGTCCGGGATCGTCATGCCTTTTCCTTCACATCGAAACGGTCGGAATAGAAACGGAAGCGTTGGAGCAAGCTGTCACGATCGAGGCCGAGCAGGGCCGGGTCGGTCCGTTCGTAGCTGGCGGGCCGCGGCGTGCTGTCGCGCCAGGCCTGCATCCGCCGCCGCGTCTCGGCTGTCAGCTCCTCGCCCAGGAAAGCGTAAAGCTGTTCGAGGATCGGAAAGGGATCGCGCTGAAAAGGCGCGAACTGAATGTCGAAAAATCGGTCCTCATTTCCCCTATCGCGAAACGCGATCATCCGCCGCATGCCCAGTTCGCAGAAATCGACGACGGTCCGGCCGATCGCGGGCATGTCGACATCGTCGCTATAGGCGCGGCGCAGTTCATAATAGAGGTCCGCGTTGGACGGGATCACCTCCGCCACGTTGCGATGGGTCATGACGAAGCGCGCATCGGGAAACACCCGGTCGAGCGCATCGATGAACAGGATGTGCGACGGGTTCTTGATGCGCCACCTGTTGGGCGGATGGCGCCATTGCAGCAGCTTCAGCACCCGCTTCACATAGGTATAGGTCGGCACCAGATCGGCGCTGTGCTCCAGCCAGTCGATGTAGGTCGGGATATGGGCAAAGGCCTGGAAGATCTGGGTCTTGAAATCATAGCCCATGAACAGCTGGCATTCGGTCGGCGAGGTCGACGTGCTGGGCAACATCGCCACCATGCGCGGGAACAGCCGCGCCCGCCGCTCCATGCTCTGCTCCGCCATGGCGAAGCGCGGGTCGCCGTCCAGGGTGTCGATATCGGGCGGCGGACAGGGCGCCATCGATTCCCAGGTGCGCAGCGACCGAACGGCCGGGTCCTCGCCCAGCAGGCAAGCGAGCGCAGACGAACCGGTGCGCGGAAGGCCAAGGCCGATCAGCGGCCGGATAATCTGCTGGTCGTCGATCTCAGGATGGCGACGATACCAGTCCTCGACTTGGAGGCGCTGGGACAGAAGGCCGACGATCTGGGCGTCCATCGCGCCGCGGCCGAGGTCGTTCAGCCGCGCCTCACGGTCGAGACTGTCGACGAGCACGTCCAGCCCCTCGCGAAACGTATCGCCGCCGAATTTGTCAAGACCGGTGTCGGCGCGGGCGCGGTCGATCAAGGTCCGGCTACGGTTCATCGCTCTCCCTCTCCTGCGTCTCTGGACTATCGGAGTGGCGGAGGCCGCTTCAACGCTGCTGTCCGATGGAAAACGGCCCAACTGATGCTATCAAGCCATGTAGTGGATGGGGGCATTAGGCGGAGGACGACTTTGAAGCCGAGCAGCAGGCGGACGTTGGAAGCGGAGATGCGGACCGCGATCGGCGATGTCGCGATCATGACCGAGGAATGGACCGACGCGATCGAAGTACTGGGAACCAACCCCACCCATCATCTGCAACTGTCGCTGCTGCCCGACACGATGAACGCGTCGGCGCGCTTCGCCGACAGCTGGTCCCCGCACCGTTTCGAACGGCTGGGGTCGCTGTTCCTGTTCCCGGCCCACCGTCAGGTCCATGTCCGCAGCGATTGCCGGGTTCAAAGGTCGATCACCTGCCGGCTGAGCCCCGACGGCCTGGCGCAGTGGTTCGATGGCGAACTGGAATGGACCGACAACCGGCTGGCCGCCTGCCTGAACGTCGGCAACCCCAACATCCGCCAGCTGATGTGGCGGATCGGCGACGAATTGCGCGATGCCGCGGTCGGCCGTGAGGCGATCGTCGAACTGATGGTGGCCCAGGTCGCGATCGAACTGGCGCGCTATCTGGGACGGATCGACGACGGTGCGGTCGGCGGTGGGCTGGCCCCCTGGCGCCTGCGGATGATCGACGATTACCTGCTGGAGAATAGCGGGAAGGCGACGCTGGCGGACCTCGCCGCGCTCTGCAACCTGTCGGTCCGCCATCTCGCCAGGGCATTCAGGGTCAGCCGTAAACGATCGCTGGGGGACCATATCGCCGCCCAGCGGATGGAACAGGCGCGCCGGCTGCTCGGCCACGGCGTTTCGGTCAAGGAAACCGCCTTTGCCGTCGGCTTCACCGAGCCGACCAACTTCGCCGCGGCCTTTCGCCGCTCGACCGGGGAATCGCCGCGCCAATATCTGCAGCGGACCTGCGTCACCCATCTCGAACTGGCGGCAGACAGCGACGAGGCATGAGCGGTTGAGCCGATTGCGCCGCCTGTGCCAAAGAAGGGCACATGATCGCGTCCGCTTTTCGCTATCTGATAATGGCCATCCTGGCGGGCTCGCTGGCATCGGCGGCGCGCGCCCAACCCGGTGCGGCGAACGCCCGGAAACCGCTGCAAGTCGGCGCGACGGTCATCGGAACGGACGGCGTCCCGATCGGCACGATCCTGACCGCCGATATCACTTGGGTGACGGTGCAGTTGACCTCCGGCCGTCAGATCAAGGTCGGCCGTCCATCCTTCACCGCCGGGCCAAAGGGCGTGGCCATCGACATGACATCCCGGCAGGTTGCGGCGATGACGGGCGGGTCCAGGACGCCCTGACGATCAATTCGGTTTGGCGCCCCGGCCAAGCAGGCCGCGCGAGTCCAGCCACAGATAGAGTTCGTCCATCATCCCGGTCGTTGTGGTACCCGCGACGCCCGGCACGCCGAAGCCGTGGCCGCCGCGTTCGAAGACATGCATCTCCACCGGGCGATTGGCCGTCCGCCAGGATTGATAGAGGCCGAAATCCCGGGGCGGCTGCGATGTGTCATCGGCGGCGACGGCGATGAACAACGGCGGCGCGGTGGCCGGCAAGGGCCGGGCCGCCATCGGCCCATAGACGCTGACCAGGAAATCCGGCCGCAGCACCGGATCGGCATCGACGCCCAGATCCTGGGCGAGGAAGGCGCCGGCGGAGAAGCCCATGAAGCCGACCCGCGCCGGGTCGATGCCGAAGCGCGCCGGCTGTTGGCGCAGCAGGCGGATCGCCGCCTTCGCATCGTCGAGCGCGGGCGGATAGGTGCCGCCGCCGCCCGCGCTCGCGTTGGGTCGCAGGCGATATTTGAGCACGAACGCGGCGACGCCATGCGCGGCGAGCGAGCGGGCGACGTCGAACCCTTCCTTGTCGATCGCCAGATGAGCAAAGCCGCCGCCGGGCGCAACGATGACGGCGGTGCCGTTCGCCCGGCCCCTCGGCGGCAGGAACGGCATCAGCGATGCCTGGGTGACGTTGCGCAAGCGGGGACCGCCGTTGACCGTCGCCCATGTGTCGGTCGCGGGCACGGCAAGCGTCTCGCCCGGGGGCAGCAGCGGAATGGCGTTTTTCGGGAGATCGGTGGCCGGCCTGTCGACCGGCGCTGTGCGGGGACCGGGCACCGGAACCTGGGCCGGCAGCCCGATGAGGGGCAGAAGCGCCATGCAGACCGCGGCCGTTACGCGAAACGCCCTCATCCGCTCCTCCCCCCAAATACCAAGCCCGCAGCTATCGCCAAGGGCGCTCTTTATCCCGCCGGCTCAGCCGGCGACAGCCTTTGGCTTGCGTCCCGGCCGCCGACCGCCACGCGTCTTGCCCAGGCCGATCTTGAGAGCCAGTTCCTTCCGGCTGGTCGCATAGTTTGGCGCGACGAGCGGGTAGCTGGCCGGCAGGTTCCACTTCTCGCGATATTCGTCTGTCGTGAGATCGTGCGCGGTGAAAAGATGCCGCTTCAATATCTTCGCTTTCCTGCCGCATTCCAGGCAGGTGATCGAATCCGGCTTCACCGAAGAGCGGATCGATACCGCGGGCTCGGCCTTGGCCGGGGCGGCCGCCTCGGCGGAACCAAGCCCGGACAGCGCGGAATGAACATTGCCGATCAAAGCCGGCACATCACCGACCGCCACGACATTATGCGAAAGATGCGCACTGACGATATCGGCCGTCAATGTGATCAGAATTTCAGAATTGCTGTTGGTCATAGCCACCTCCATTATTTGACCCGAGCATAGCGAGAGGCCACCACTAGCGCACGTTACAAGATGGTCATCTTTGCCGACCCGTCATTCACGTCGATCGATACCATAGCCGACCTTCCTTGCCGTGGGCAGCGAGAAGGAATTACCGAGCGGGATTATTTTTCTTGGCTTGCGTTTTACGGTGATCGCCCGGCTCGGCTGCACAGGCGGCCGCCCCTAGTACCGGGCATGTTTTCAACAACTAACGTACAAGTCGACCTGCATATTTTCCCAAAATGAGAAGGCCTAGCGACGTCGAACAGTAAAATTACGTTGGACTTCTGTCATCGGGGAAGGCGTCGGCTACAAGTGTCGCGAACTGATCGACAGCAAGCACGGCTGTGTTTCGCCAGCGCTTGTCGTATGTCTTTCGCATTGCAGATGTTCACGGCTTCAACCCGTCATTGCAGCCGAGCGCAGCCTTGGATGATATGGGTAATGACCAGTTTGCGCCTGATCGGCCTTGCCAGCCCCGGAACCATTGCTGTCCTGAGCGCGCCGAACTTGTCCGTTTGCGGCAAGCAGTGGCTTGCCCACGTTGAGCACTTTCCTGGTAGAACTGACGATATACGTCAGTGTGCTATCGCCCGACGAGACAGACCATATTAGCGACTCCGTCTGGATCCGCCGACTGGGCTTGAGATTCTTGTTGTCAGATGGGTGCCCGGGGGAGGAAATTCATTGCGTCTGCGTGCTGCACTCTCCTTGCGTCTGCGTGAGAGCGCGTCACATGCTCGGCCGCTTCGACAGGCTTTGATTGCTTCGACGGTCTTTAGCCTGATCAGCGTCAATGCGTGGGCTGCGCCGCTTGCTCCCGGAGATGGCTTTGACGTCGAACGCTATACCGTGGCACTTCGACCTGACATGCAAACCACAGCAATCGCCGGCAGCGAAAAAATTCGCCTGCGCGCCACAGCCGATGGAGTGACCCACCTAGCGTTCAGTACCAATGCCCTCCAGATCACACGAGCAACCTTGGACGGTCAACGTGTCGAGATTGCATCGCGCGGGGATGCTACGCTCTTCATCCTATCTGGTCCCTTGGCCAAAGGGCACAAGGCCACACTCGAATTCCAGTTCAGCGGCTTCCCCGCGCGGGGCGTCTCGGCCGTCGCCGCAGGCATATACACCAGCTATTTCGCTTGCGATTGGATGATCTGCCTTCAGGATGCGCCAGGCGATAAGGCGCATCTGGCGTTGAATCTGTATCTGCCTGCCGGAGTGCAGTCGCTTGGCAATGGCCGGGCGCTATCAGCAACACCGATGCGCGATGGACTCGTGCTGCATCGATGGCGCACCACTCGCCCCTACTCGCCATATCTTTATGGCTTTGCCGCCGGCGCGTTCGCGCGAGAGTCTGTCCGCACCGCTCACGGCGATCTGGTCTATCTTGACGCCAGTGGCGATCACCGCAGCCTGAAGTCGCTATTCGCCCGCGCGCCGGCCATCGCCGCGTTTTTGGCCGACAAGGCGGGTATGCCGTTGCCGGATCTTCGTTATGCACAATTGCTTGCACCCGGTGGCGAAGCCCAGGAAGCGGCTGGATTTGCACTGATCGGCAAGACCGAGCTTGATCGGGAGCAAACCGATCCCACGTCCGCTTGGATCATCGTGCACGAGATGGCGCATCAATGGTGGGGCAATCTGGTCACCTGCGCGACCTGGCAAGATTTCTGGCTTCACGAAGGTATCGCCACATTCATGGTCGCGGCTTGGCAGGAGCACCTCTCGGGAGACGCGGCCTATCAGCGGGAACTCGACACAGCGCGTCGTCGCCTGAATCAAGCGCGGACGGCGGGCTACGACAAACCACTCGCCTGGCCCGGAAAATATCCTTCGCTAAGCGTCCGGCGTGCCGTGCAGTACAGCAAAGGTGCGCTGTTTCTCGCGCACCTGCGGACTGTTTTGGGCGAGGACGCCTTCTGGAATGGCCTGCGTCGCTTTACCAAAGACCATGCTGGTGGAACCGTGACGAGCAAGGATTTTCAGAACGCCATGGAAACGACGAGCAGACGTGACCTATCAGCTGTGTTCGCCGAGTGGGTTTACGGACAATAGCCGCTGACATGTCATTTCGCTTGATCATATCCATGCTCCTCGCGATCGGCATGGCGGGAAGGCGTGTGAGCAACGGGTAAGGCAGGCGATCTGCCGGCCAATGCGATACCGATACTGGAATTACATTGCCGCACGCAATAACCCCTAATCCCCACCTTAACTAACCGGCGCCCGCCGCCGATAACTCAGCGCCTCGGCCACATGGATGCGCCCTACCCTCTCGGCCCCGCCTAAATCCGCGATCGTCCGCGCCACGCGCAAGACCCGGCCATAGCCGCGCGCCGACATCTTCATCGCCGCCGCCGCTTCGGCCAGCAGCTTGCGGCCCGGCTCGTCCGGTGTCGCATGTGCCTCGAGAACTTCGCCATCGGCCTCCGCATTGGTCCGCGGCCCTCCCTGTCCATAGCGCATCGTCTGCGCGGCCCGCGCCGCCGCGACCCGGGCGGCGACCTCGGCCGATCCTTCGGCCGGGGGCGGCAGGACGAGGTCGGCGGCGGTGACGGCCGGCACCTCGACATGGAGGTCGACGCGGTCGAGTAGCGGGCCGGACAGCTTGGCCTGATAGTCGACGGCACAGCGCGGGGCGCGGCTGCAGGCGAGCGCGGGATCGGCGAGGTGGCCGCAGCGGCACGGGTTCATCGCCGCGACCAGCTGAACCCGCGCCGGGAAGGTGACGTGGGCGTTGGCACGGGCGACGCTGATCGTGCCGGTTTCCAGCGGCTGGCGCAGCGAATCGAGGACGCTGCGTTGAAATTCCGGCAGTTCGTCGAGGAAGAGGACGCCGAGATGCGCGAGGCTGACCTCGCCGGGCTTGACCCTGTTGCCGCCGCCGACCAGCGCCGCCATCGATGCGCTGTGATGCGGCGCGCGATAGGGACGGGCGCGGCGCATGCGCCCGCCCTCCAGCGTGCCGGCAACGCTGGCGACCATCGACACTTCCAGCGCCTCGCCGGCGGTCAGCGGCGGCAATATGCCGGGAAGGCAACTGGCCATCAGCGACTTGCCCGCACCAGGGGGGCCGCTGAACAGCAGGTTGTGAGCGCCGGCGGCCGCGATCTCCAACGCGCGCTTGGCGGTCTCCTGCCCCTTCACCTGCTTGAGGTCAGGGCCGGTCGCGATCGCATCCGCCTCCCCCGGTCGGGGCAGCGCCAAGGGGGCAAGCCCGCGGAAATGGTTGAGCAGGCCGATGAGGTCGGGCGCGGCCAGGATCTCGACGCTGTCGGCCCAGGCCGCCTCGCTGCCCTGCGCTGCCGGGCAGATCAGGCCCATGCCCTCTGCCCCGGCATGGAGTGCGGCGAGAAGGACACCGGGCGCCGCAACGATCCGCCCGTCGAGCGCCAGTTCGCCGACGACGACATGGCTCGCCAACGTTTCCCTGTCGATCACGCCCATCGCGCCGAGCAGCGCCAGTGCGATCGGCAGGTCGAAATGCGACCCTTCCTTCGGCAGGTCGGCAGGAGAGAGATTGACGGTGATCCGCTTCGGCGGCAGCGACAGGCCGATCGCGGCGATGGCATTGCGCACCCGTTCGCGGCTTTCCGCCACTGCCTTGTCGGGCAGGCCGACGACGATAAAATTAGGCAGGCCGGGCACGAGTTGGCACTGGACCTCGACGCTGCGCGCCTCCAGCCCCAGATATGCCACAGTCGCTACGCTGGCGATCATCGGTCCCGGATACTCCCCTGTTCGCGTCTTGTTCTGGCGCGCCGGGGAGCATCTGTCGAGCGGGACTTTCTACACCGCTCTCACATCGGGGCGGTTTTCGCCTCCTCCGCCTTCAACTTCTCGCCATCGTCGCGGTTGATCCAGCGGCCGGCGACCATCCGGTCGATGCCTTGGTCGAAACGGGTGAGATAGGCCTGGCGCGTCGGATAGAGGCGGCGCAGCGCCTCGGGCGGCAGTGGCTCCTGAATACCCTGTTGGTTGCGCGCCTGGGTCAGGGCCGGCTGGCCGTCCAGCGGCGGCCGTGTGACGATGAAACGGGCGACCGGCACGTCGACATAGGGCGAGCGCATGCCGCCGACGGCATTGCCATATTGGTCGCGGACGATCTGGCCGTCCCTGATCTCGATCCGCGACGCCTTGGGCGGCGCCACGCCCTTCGTCACCCAGTCGATCAGGTTGAGCAGCGCCTTCTTGCTGATCGGCGGGCTGGGAAACTGGCTGGGATAGCCGGGCGGCGAGGCGCTGACAGTGGAGCCGCGTGTCGGGACATGCGATCCGCCGGCCACTTCATAGAGGCGATAGCGGTCGCGGGCGGCGTCGCTGTCCGGCCGCTCGCCCATCGGCCGCTTGCCGTTGACCGCGTTCACCACCTCCCCTTCCGAAACGATGTGCAGGATGGCGGCGCCATCGGCGGCGCTCAGCGGCGTCCGGGCAAAGGCCAGCGCCGGCATATAGCCGTCATATATCGCCCTACCATTGGGCAGGCGGGCGGCGGCATGCGATTGCTGGATATAGTTGATGGTGGTGCCGCCGGTCTGCGACGCGCCGCCCATCAGCAGATATCTGACCGGCCGCCCGGCAAGCGGCCCGTTGCCGGGATTGCTCTTCAGCCAGGCCCCGACCTGGGTCATGATCGCCTGGGAAAACAGGTCCTGGGTCATCTGGCCGGGCACGGCGGGTGCCGCCGGGGCGCCAGGGGCGGCGGGGAGTGGTCCGACCTGCGGGATATCGAGGGCCGCATAGCGGCCGGCATTGAACTTCTTGACCTGGGTCTCCAGTGCTGAGCGCTGCGAGGCGACCGCGACCCAGACGTGATTGCCGGGCGCCCACACCTCCCGCCCCGTGCCCCAAAAGGGAATCGCGCCGGCGGCATGGATGGTCTCTACCCCGACCAGGCCGGAAAACCGGCCGAGATCCTTGGGCCGGCGCACCAGCATCGACGTCCGATAGGGTTTGCCGTCGACGGTGCCGCTGATGAAATATTCCTCCTGCAGATAGCCGACCCGCTCCAGATCGGGCAGCGGCAGGCCGGGGCCGGCAACCGGCTGCTCATTCGATCCACGATAGGATTCGCCGGACTGGGCGGTCACCGGGATCGGGCCGGTCACGGTGAGGGCGCCGATCGTGGCCGGTTGGGCCAGTGCGTCCATCGGCATGGCCGCGACCATGGCCGTCGCCGCCATCAGCGCGGACAGGATTGCCCGCCTCGATATTCTGTGCATGACATCCTCCAACCTGATCCGCTTTATTCACCGGCATAAGCCGCAGCGCGCTTTCCCATCCTGACGACAATCTCTGTCGTCATGCTGTCGCTACTGGTCGAGGACTCCGGTTGACTTCGACCGGCATTTTGCCTAACGGCAGCCGCATATTCGGCCGCTCCCGATGTGGGCGGCCCTTTTTCGTCCGAATCAGATTTGCAAGGAATGCACGATGAAGCGCACTTTTCAGCCGAGCAACCTGGTGCGCAAGCGGCGTCACGGCTTCCGCGCCCGCATGGCGACCCCGGGCGGCCGCAACGTGCTGCGCGCCCGTCGCGCCCGCGGCCGCAAGAGCCTGAGCGCCTGACACCGGTTTCCGGCGCGCCGGGCGGTCCCATCGGGATCGTTCGCAAGCGCGCCGATTTCCTGGCCGCCAATCGCGGCCGGCGCGCGCCCATGCCCGGTTTCGTCCTTCTGGTCCACGACCGCGACGATGGCGACACGGCGCGCCGATTCGGCATCACCGTCACCAAGAAAATCGGCAATGCGGTCGTCCGCAACCGGATGAAGCGGCGCCTGCGGGTGCTTGCCCGATCCGCCCTGCCCCGACTGGGCCGGGATGGCGCCGACCATATATTGATCGGTCGGGCCGGCGGCATCGAACGGGATTTCGCCTTGCTGACCGCCGAGCTGGACAAGGCGCTGAAGCGAATCGCCCATCCGGCATCGACGACCGGACCCGGCGCATGATCGCCAAGCTGCTGATCCTGATCGCGCGCGGCTGGCAACTCGGCCCGTCCCGTGTCCTGCCGCCGTCCTGCCGCTACGCACCCAGCTGTTCGGCCTATGCGATCGAGGCGATCGGCAAGCATGGCGCACTGAAAGGCGCATGGCTGGCGGCACGGCGAATCGGGCGCTGCCACCCATGGGGCGGATCGGGCTACGACCCGGTTCCTTAATTCCGCCGACCATCCTATATGACGCCCAACTCAACGGGGACCAATCTACCAGTGGACGACAAACGCAACATCGTCATCGCGGCATTGCTGACGCTCGTGATCCTGTTCGGCTGGCCCTATGTCGCCCGCTACGTCTTCCCGCCGGCCAATCCGCCCGCGACGAAGGTAGAGGGCGGCAGGACCGTTGCCGTGCCGCAGGCCGGCCCAACCGGCGTATCCACGCCCGCCCGGATGCGCGACCGCGCACTGGCCCTGCGCGAAAGCCCGCGTGTCGCCATCAGGACGCCCAAGCTTGTTGGCTCGATCAATCTCAAGGGCGCGCGGATCGACGATATCGTTCTGCCCGGCTACCGTGAAAGCATCGCGAAGAATGCTCAGCCGGTCAGGCTCTACAGCCCCAGCGGCACCCAGGACGCCTATTTCGCCGGCTTCGGCTGGACCGGAGAGGATGTGAAGGCGCCCGACGCCAACACTCTATGGACCGCGCAAGGAATCACGCTGACGCCGACGACGCCGGTGACCCTGAGCTGGGACAATGGCCAGGGCCAGACATTCCGCATCCGCCTCAGCGTCGATGCCAATTACCTGATCGCCGCCGAGCAGTCGGTCGCCAACAGCGGTGCCGGCCCGGTTGCGGTCAAGCCCTTTGCCTATATCAGTCGTGACGGCATATCGAAGGATCCGTCGACCTGGACGATCCACACCGGGCCGGTCGGCGTGTTCAACAAAGCCGCCAATTACAGCGTCGATTTCAAGGACCTGGACAAGGACGGGCCGCAGAACTTCACCACCACCGACGGCTGGCTGGGCTTCACCGACCATTATTGGCTGTCGGCGCTGATCCCCGACCAGAAGCACGCCATCCAGGCTGCGTTCCGCAATGGCGGCGGCAAACAGTATCAGGCCGATCTCAGCAGCGCCGCGACGGTCGTGCCCGCCGGCAAGATGGCGAGCCAGACGACCCGCCTGTTCGTCGGAGCCAAGGAAACCTACACGCTGCGCGACTATGCCGCGGCCGGCATTCCCATGCTCGACTATGCGATCGACTGGGGCTGGTTCCGCTGGTTCGAACTGCCGATCTTCTATCTGCTGCACTGGCTGTTTGTGCACATCGGCAATTTCGGCGTGGCGATCATCTGCCTGACCTTCATCGTGCGCGGCCTGATGTTCCCGGTCGCCCAGCGCCAGTTCGCCAGCATGGCGGCGATGCGCGCGATCCAGCCCAAGATGAAGGCGATCCAGGAGAAATATAAGGACGACAAGCCGCGCCAGCAGCAGGAGATCATGACCCTCTACAAGAATGAGAAGGTCAATCCCCTCGCCGGCTGCCTGCCGATGTTCCTGCAGATCCCGATCTTCTTCGCGCTGTACAAGGTGCTGCAGCTGACCATCGAAATGCGGCATCAGCCTTTCGTCGCCTGGATCAGGGATTTGTCCGCACCCGACCCGCTGCATATCCTGAACCTGTTCGGCCTGCTCGATTTCACGCCGCCGGCTTTCCTGGGGATCGGCCTGCTGGCGATCATCCTGGGCATTTCGATGTGGCTGCAGTTCCGGTTGAACCCGGCGCCGATGGACGATGCCCAGAAGCAGATCTTCGCGATCATGCCGTGGATGATGATGTTCATCATGGCGCCGTTCGCGGCGGGGCTGCTGGTCTACTGGATCACGTCGAACCTGCTGACCATCGCCCAGCAGGCCTTCCTCTATTCGCGCCATCCGGCGTTGAAGGTGGCGGCGGCGAAGTGACCCAGCTCCGCTCCTCTCGCCGTTCGGCTCGAGCAGCTTCGAGCGCAGTCGAGAAGCGTCGGTCGAGAGCATTCTCGACTTCGTGTCTCGACAGGCTCGACCCTAGGCTCGAACCGAACGGATGGGACAATGACTGAGGACATCGATCCAGTCGAAGCCGCGCGAAAGATCTTCGCCGGGCCGATCGCCTTCCTGCGCTCGGCGCCCGACCTCAAATTCCTGCCGTCGCCCGATGTGGCGGAGGTGGCGTTCGCCGGCCGGTCCAATGTCGGCAAATCTTCCCTGCTGAACGCGCTGACCGGTCGCAATGCCCTGGCCCGCACCTCCAACACGCCGGGGCGAACGCAGGAGCTCAATTTCTTCGACGTCGGCGATCCGCTGCGTTTCCGGCTGGTCGACATGCCCGGATATGGTTTTGCCAAGGCGCCGAAGGACATGGTCAAGAAATGGCGTTTCCTGGTCAACGACTATCTGCGCGGTCGCCAGGTGCTGAAGCGCACGCTGGTGCTGATCGACAGCCGCCACGGCATCAAGGAAGTCGACCGCGAGATATTGGAGATGCTGGATAGTGCGGCTGTCAGCTATCGCATCGTCCTGACCAAGGCCGACAAGGTCAAGGCGACCGAACTGGAAGCGGTGCGCGAAGCGACCATGGCCGAGGCCCGCAAGCGGCCGGCGGCGTTTCCCGATGTGCTGGCGACGTCGAGCGACGGCGGCATGGGCATCGCCGAACTGCGCGCGGCGGTGCTTGAAGCGGTCGACTAGGGTCGCGACCCTAATCTTTCCGGTACTCGATTCACCCCCTTGCCCTTGATCGTCATCCCCGCGAAAGCGGGGATCCAGGACCGCAAGCAGGGCATCGCCTGCGGCACTGGATCCCGCATTCAGCTTTCAGCTGAAGTTTACCCTGAGCGCCTGCCTTGCACGCAGTCGAAGGGCGGAATGACGGAGAACGGCATGAAACTCTTCATCGGCAACAAGGCCTATTCGAGCTGGTCGCTGCGCGGCTGGCTGGCGGCGAAGCAATCGGGGCTGCCGTTCGAGGAAGTGGTCGTGCCGCTTTACGATCAGGATTGGGACCACCGCCGCCAGGGCGACGAATTCGCCCCGTCCTCGGGCAAGGTGCCGATTCTGTGGGACGGTGACGACATCGTCGTCTGGGACAGCCTGGCGATTGTCGACTATCTCAATGAAAAGACCGGCAACACCCTGTTCTGGCCGGAAGATCCTGCCGCACGCGCGATGGCGCGGTCGATGGCGGCGGAGATGCATTCGGGCTTCGCCAACTTGCGCCGTGAGCATGGCATGAACGTCCGCCAGGTCTATGCCCCGCAGGAGCCATCGCCCGAGGTCCGCCAGGAAATTATGCGGATCATGCAGCTCTGGGCGGAGGGGCGTGCCCGGTTCGGATCGGGCGGCGACTTTCTGTTCGGTGCGTTCGGCGCGGCCGATATCATGTTCGCCCCCGTGGTTACCCGCTTCGCCACCTACCAACTGCCAATCGCCCGCTTCGCCCAGCCTTATTGCCAGGCGGTCATCTCCCATCCCTGGATGCAGGACTGGATCGGCGCGGCACAGGAAGAGGAATGGGTGATCGAGAAGTTCGAACTGCCGACGATGGAGCAGTAACCCTCTCCCCTCGCCGGCCTTTCCTGATTAACCCCACCCCAAGCAAAAATCCCGCCGCGACCATCGTCGCGGCGGGATTTTTGCATCAGCAGCCTTTCCGGCCACCGATCAGCGCCAATCAGGCAGCGTAGGCGAACCGGACGTTGACGTGGCGGCGGCGACGCATGCCGAAGCCGATCGCGCCGAAGCCGAGCAGCATCATCGCCCAGGTGGCGGGCTCGGGAACCGCGCCACCAACGACAGGCGGTGTGTAAGCCGTGGCATTGGTGAAGCCGGAATTGAAATAGCCGCTGACAAAGGGTGAACCGAGAGGTTCAGGCGCGCCATTAACCAGCTTCACGACGCTGAATACCGAACCCTGCATATCCAAACGGTAATCAGAACCTGAATAATTGAAGTCCACTGGTGCGGCAAAGCCGCCAAAGACGCCATTCGCCCAATATTTGATCTGAAGCGTTTCCCCGCTCGTAATATTGGCCGCCGTCAAAGTCAGCGAGCCCAGATTGATCGAGAAAAGCGCGCTTGCAGGTATGAGGGAGGCATAGGGAGCAGTGCTCACATTCTGTGCGGGGCTTGGATTACCGGGCACAAGGTCGGTCTGGAATACGAACGACCCGCCGATGGCATCGCTCGGACTCAGGATCGAAGTAAAAGGCGCCTTTACGCTAGGGGCAGACGAGAAAATTCCACCGCTGAACGTCGCCTGGACAAAGCTGGCCGCCGAGGCCGGCGAAGCCGCGCTGACGAAAATGGCGGCGCAAAGGCCGAAAGCCGCGAAAAACTTTTTCATTTTTGTCGCCCCATGGTTGAAATCGTCTAACACTTTAGACATATTCCAAACGATGCATGTTGCGTGCCACTTGGCTAAATATTTGATATATAACGGCATTAATAGTTACCGTTAATCCCTTGTAAGCTGCAGCGACACTTCGTTTCAAATTGGAAACGAAAAATGAAACCTCGTTATGAGAACGTAACATCTTTGAAACGAGGAAGCCCGCCGCGACTATTGCCGCAGCGGGCCTCATGGCTGTTTGGCATAGGAATGCCCGCCCGATGCGCCTCCTAAGTTACGTCAGGCCGCGAACTGGTTCATCGTATTGTGAGCACCGCCAGCCTTGAGAGCAGCCTCTCCCGCGAAATAGTCCTTATGGTCGTCGCCGATATCGGAGCCTGACATGTTTTGATGCTTGACACAGGCGATGCCTTCACGGATTTCCTTGCGCTGGACCTGCTTGACATAGCCCAGCATGCCGGCGTCGCCGAAATAGTCCCTGGCAAGATTGTCGGTGCTGAGCGCGGCCGTGTGATAGGTCGGCAGCGTGATCAGGTGATGGAAGATGCCGGCGCGCTTGGCGGCATCCGCCTGGAAGGTGCGGATGCGCTCGTCCGCCTCCTGGCCCAGTTCCGTGCCGTCATAGTCCGCGTTCATCAGCCGGGCACGGTCATAGGCGGTGACATCGCGGCCCTCCGCCGTCCAGCGGTCATAGACCTGCTGGCGGAAGTTCAGCGTCCAGTTGAAGCTGGGTGAATTATTGTAGACCAGCTTCGCGTTGGGAATAACGTCGCGGATACGGTCGACCATGCCGGCGATCTGCTCGATGTGCGGCTTCTCGGTCTCGATCCACAACAGGTCGGCGCCATGCTGGAGTGAGGTGATGCAATCGAGGACGCAGCGATCCTCGCCGGTGTTGCTACGGAACTGATAGAGGTTCGACGGCAGCCGCTTCGGCCGCATCAGCGTGCCGCCGCGGTTGATGATGACGTCGCCATTGATCGCGCCGATGTCGCCGATCTCCTCGCAATCGAGGAAGGCATTATACTGGTCGCCCAGGTCGCCCGGTTCGCGGGAAAAGGCGATCTGCTTGGTCAGGCCCGCGCCCAGCGAGTCCGTGCGGGCGACGATGATGCCGTCGTCGACGCCCAGTTCGAGGAAAGCGTAACGGACGGCACGGATCTTGGCGAGGAAGTCCTCATGCGGGACGGTGACCTTGCCGTCCTGGTGACCGCACTGCTTCTCGTCGGAAACCTGGTTCTCGATCTGGATGGCGCAGGCACCGGCCTCGATCATCTTCCTGGCCAGCAGATAGGTCGCCTCGGCATTGCCGAAGCCGGCGTCGATGTCGGCGATGATCGGGACGATATGCGTCTGGTAGTTCTCGACCGCGTGGATCAGGCGCTGGGCCTCGACCGCGTTGCCGGCCTCGCGCGCCTTGTCGATCTCTCGGAACATCATGCCGAGCTCCCGCGCGTCGGCCTGACGAAGGAAGGTGTAGAGCTCCGCGATCAGCGCCGGGACGCTGGTCTTTTCATGCATGGACTGGTCGGGCAGCGGCCCGAATTCGGAGCGGAGCGCCGCGATCATCCATCCGGACAGATAGAGGTAGCGACCCTTGGTGGTGCCGAAATGCTTCTTGACCGCGATCATCTTCTGCTGGCCGATGAAGCCGTGCCAGCAGCCCAGCGACTGGGTGTAGTTGGCCGGGTCTGCATCATAGGCGGCCATGTCGGCGCGCATGATCCCTGCAGTGTAGCGGGCGATGTCGAGGCCGGTCTGGAACCGGTTCTGCATGCGCATGCGAGTGGCGGATTCGGCATTGATACCGGACCAGCTGCCGTGCTGGGCGGCGATGAGGTCATCGAACTTCGAAATCTGATCTTGATAGGTCATGGCGCGTTCCTGAATTGCCCTGAGTGGCTTGCCAGCGGCTTGACGCACAGGTGCCCGGAACGCGACGAGATTTGTCAAATTTTGCTGCAATAGCGTCGGCCAGAGACGCAAATGTTCTGCAATCTTGTAAATTATTTACACGACTATCAGAAGGCCGACCCGTCCTTGTGAACGAAGCTGTTGCTGCCCGCCGGCGCAAACATGTCGATGTCCGGATAGTGGCAGTCGCCATATGGCGGGCCGCGACCGATGGCGACGAATGCGCAATCCTCGGCGCTTTCGTTGATGAGATGATGGCCATTGCCATCGTTCTTGGGAAAGACGGCGCAATCGCCCGGCCGCATCGGCGTCCGGCCATTGTCGTCGACCAGAACCGCTTCGCCCGCGACGATGACGACGAATTCGTCCTCTTCCGCATGCCAATGACGCTGCGACGACCAGGCCCCCGGTTTCAGCGTGACATGATTGATGCCGAAATCGGTGAAGCCGAACAGCGCGCCCAGCTTGCGCTGCCAGCGACCCTTGACCGCGTCGCTGTGCGGGGCGGGATAGCCGGTGCGCTCGACCGGCTGGATGGCATCGAGGTCGACCTTGGGCATCACGCACTCCCGCTAGGCAAATGGTTCTCGCCAAGCTAGGCGAGGGTCATGGTTTCGTCCATCGATCCTGTCGCGCTTGCCAAGGCGCTGATTGCCTGCCCGTCGGTTACACCGGCGACCGGCGCGGTGTTCGACGCGCTGGAGGCCGCACTCACGCCCCTGGGATTCACCGTCCGGCGCGCGCTGGCGGGCGAGGCGCCGCACGGGCCGGTGGAAAATCTGTTTGCGATCCGCACGGGCGGCAACGGGCCGCATTTCGCCTATGCCGGCCATGTCGATGTCGTCCCCCCGGGCGATGGTTGGAGCAGCGATCCGTTCACGCCCCAGGTGCGCGGCGACCTCCTCCATGGCCGCGGCGCCGTGGACATGAAGGGCAGCGTCGCCGCTTTCGTCGCGGCGGTGGCCCGGGCAGGCGACCTTCCCGGCACGATCAGCCTGATCATCACCGGCGATGAGGAAGGGCCCGCCGTCCACGGCACGCTGGCGATCATGGCAGATATGGACGCCGCCGGCATCCGCCCGGACCTCTGCCTGGTCGGCGAGCCGACCAGCGTTCATCGCCTGGGTGACATGGTGAAGATCGGCCGTCGCGGCTCGGTCAATATGTGGATCACGGTCAAGGGGGTACAGGGCCATGTCGGCTATCCGCACCTGGCCGACAACCCCTGCCCCCGGCTGGTCCGCATCTTGTCGGCAATCGATGCGGAGGTGCTGGACGAGGGCACCGACTGGTTCCAGCCGAGCAATATCGAGATCACCGATATCGATGTCGGCAATCCGGTGACCAACATCATCCCGGCCGAGGCACGGGCGCGCCTGTCGATCCGCTTCAACGACCGGCATAGCGGCGAAAGCCTGGCCGCCCGCATCCGCGCCCTGGTCGAAAGCGAGCCGGGCGCCAGCCTGGAAGCGGTGATCAGTGGCGAGCCGTTCCTGACCGAGCCCGGCGCCTTCTCCACCCTGGTCGCCGAAGCGATCGAGGGGGTCACCGGCATCAGCCCGGAGCTGTCGACCACCGGCGGTACGTCCGACGCGCGGTTCCTGGCCACGCTTTGCCCGGTGGTGGAGTTCGGCCTTAACAACGCGACCATGCACAAGCTGGACGAGGCCGTGGCGCTGGCCGACCTGGAGACGCTGACCCAGATTTATGGCGGGATATTGCGGCGGGTAATGGGGTCCAGTCCGGCTTAAAAGTAAGCCGGCCACCCGCATACCGTCACCCTGAACTTGATTCAGGGTCCATGAGCCTCAGCCTAGCGTATCGTTGGAAACAAGCGCCAATGGATCCTGACTTTCGTCAGGATGACGGGTCGCGAGGCTCACGCCGTCTTCGCCGCCTCCTCACTGCCGGCGAACCGGGCAAGATAGTCGGCCTCGCTGACCGGGCGGGCAAGATGGTATCCCTGGAACAGGGTGCAGCCCATGACCTTCAGCATGTCGACCTGGTCCTGGCTTTCGACACCTTCGACGACCACCTCCAGGCCCAGGCCATGGATCAGGCCGATCACCGCCGCGCAGATGGTGCGGGCGTCGGGAGAGGTGGTGATGTCCTTGACCAGGGCGCGGTCGATCTTGACGCGGTCGACCGGCAGATCCTTCAGCCGCGCCAGATTGGAATAGCCGGTGCCGAAATCGTCGATGGCGATGCGCATGCCGGTGGCGCGCAGGGCGGCGACCTCGGCAATAACGCGCGGGTCCATGTCCATCGCCAGTGTCTCGGTGATTTCCAGTTCGATCATCGCCGGCGGCGTGCCGTACCGCTCCATCGCCGCGCGCAGGCGCTTGAAGAAATCGAGCTGGATCAGTTCGCGGGTGGAAATGTTCATCGCGATCCGCTGGCTCAGCCCTTCGCGCGACCAGCGGGCGGCGATCTGGCACACCTTGTCCATCACCCATTCGCCCATGGCGACGATGACACCCGTCTCCTCCGCCAGCGGCACGAACTTCGCCGGCAACACCATGTCGCGGTCGGGATGCTTCCAGCGAACGAGCGCCTCGACCGTGGTTATGGCGTCGGCGGCAACGTCGATCTGCGGCTGGAACTGCAGGACGAACTCGCCGCGCTCGACCGCGATCCGCAAATCGCGCTCCAGCTCGGCCTTGTCGGCCAGCTCGTCTGCCAGCGCCTCGGTAAAAAACTCTATGCGCCCGCGCCCGTTGGCCTTGGCGTGATACATGGCGATATCGGCGGATCGCAGCAGGCTGTGCAGGCTGTCGCCATGTTCGGGATAGAAGGCGACACCGACCGATGCGCCGAGCTCGACCTGCTGGCTGCCCATTTCGAAGCTTTCGCCCAGCGCATATTGGATGGCGCGGGCGATGCGAGTGGCGGCAGAGCGACCGGCGAGGACGGGGAAGAACATCGTGAATTCATCGCCGGCAAGGCGGCCGACGATCGCGTCGCCGCCGATCGCGCCGGTGCCGACCTGGCTCATCACCACCTCGCGCAGGCGCCCGGCGACACGGCTGAGCAATTGATCGCCGGCAGCGTGGCCGAGCGTGTCGTTGACCGACTTGAAACCGTCGAGATCGATGAAGAACAGCGCGGCCGGCCCCTCGCTGTCGCGCTCCAGCAGCAGCCGTTCGACCTGGCGGCAGAAACTGACGCGATTGGCGAGCTGGGTGACCGGATCGAACATTGCCAGCGCATGGACATTGTCGAGATTGGTGCGCACCTGGCTGAACAGGCTTTCCATCGCCACCGACAGATCGGGCAGATCGCGCTTGACCTCTTCGGGTACGGGCTGGCTGAGATCCCCATGGGCGCCCGCGAGCAGGCGCTCCGTCGCGGCATCGACCGATGCGGCAACGCCGGTGATCGTCCGCTGCGCCGATGCCCAGCAGAGGGTACCGCACATGATGGCGATGACCAGGGCACGGCTGATATCGGCGGGATCGGCATTGGTCCCGCCAGCGACGATCAGGGCAAGGATGAACACCACCGCCCCGGCGCTGGCCGCGAACGTGATCGCGCGACTTTTGAGCGAAACGCCTTCCATCGCCTTTGCTGGTACGGCCCCCGTTCACGCACGACCACACCCCCGCCGGGCATGGGTTAGCCGCCAGATATGAATTGCATTGGTAAAGAAAGTCTGACCGGGCCGGCGCCTTTATGTCCCCCGGCGGCGTCTCAAAATGAGATAAAGGGCGCCCTCGCCGCCATGACGCGGATGGGCGCGGCGGACGCTGGCGATGCGGTCGGCTTGGGGGCTGGTCTCGATCCAGTGACCGATTTCGCGGGCGATGGCGCCGCGCTGGCCGGCATCGCCGCGCGCGGATTCCCTATGTTTTCCAGTGACGACCAGCAGTAGCCGGATATCGTCGCGCACTGCCTGGGCCAGGGTACGGCTGAACAGGATATGCGCCGCGTGCAGGCTGTGGCCGTGCAGATCGACGCTGCGGTCGGGCACCAGCGCCCCGCCCCGTATCCGCTTTTCCCAGCTGCCGTCGAGCACTGCGGCCGGCCGCGCCGATGGCTTGGACACAGGCACCGTTTCAGCAGCCCATGTTAAGAATGAATCGGATTTCAAGTGTTTAACCGGCGCGGCGGGCGGCGCGGGTGAACAGGGCGCCGGGGCGCGCACCGGCCGCCTTACGGTGCGCGCGACCGCATCCCATGCGGCGCGCTCATCCGGGGTCAGCGGCCGCCGTTCAGGGGGTGGCTTGCGGCCAGCCATTCGCCGCCGCCAGCCGCGCATAGGTACCGATGGGCAGCAACAGCAGCGCACTGCCCCGCGCCGACATGCCCCCTGCGATCGCCCGTGCGCGGTCGCCCGCACCCCAGAAAGTGTCGACCCGGTTCGCGCCCTTGATCGCGCCGCCGGTGTCCTGGGCGATCCAGATGCCATTGGGCTCGGCCCGGTCCATCGACAGCAGGATCGGCGCGCCCAGCGGGATATATTTGGGATCGGCGGCGACCGTCGCCTCCGGCGTCACCGCATAGCCCATGGCCCCCAGCGGGCCGGGGCCGGTCAGCTCGCGAAAGAAGACGAAGCTCTTGTTGACGTTCATCACGCTGTCGGCTTGGTCCGGATGGGCGCGCAGCCAGCCGACTATGCCCTGCATCGACGCAGTCTCATTGGGGCCCAGCAGCCCGGTGTCCTTCATATATTTGCCGATGCCGGTGTAATCGCGGCCATTCTGGGTGTCGTAGCCGATCCGCATCACCGATCCGTCGGCCATCCGCACCCGGCCCGATCCCTGGACCTGGAGAAAGAAGAACTCGATCGGGTCGGCAGCCCACGCCAGGATCGCGGCGCGGTTGTTGAGGCTGCCGCGAACAATGTCCGCACGCTCGTCAAAGGGCACGAAGCTGCTGCCTTGCGGCGCAGGATTGACCTTGCCCCGGATGCGCTTGCCCTTGAGGTCGTTGCTGAACAGGCCGAGGTCGACCTCGACCAGATCGCCTGGCCGCGCGAAGATCGGCGCATAGCCCGGCATCTGGGTCCGGGACCCCGCAATCTCCGGCTCATAATAGCCGGTGGCGAAGGCGGTACCTGCGCCGACCTGCACCGTTTCGAAATAACGGCCGAAAAAGGCGTTGGCGTTGGCGTCGGGCCAGCTGGAGGCAGCGCTGCACGCCTGTTGCCAGTCCGAGCCCTGGGTCAGGCCGCTCTGATCCGTCCGTCGCAACAGGCCGGGACAAGACGTCCGGAACGCAGCGAGCGCCAGGCGCGAACGGGCCGGGTCGGGGTTGAGGCTGTCGAACGGCGGTCCCTTGACCAGCCCGGCCGCGACCGCGGTGCCGGCAAGATCGGGCGTCGTGGCGGCAGGGGGCGTCGCTGGCGGCAATGCCGGGCGCGGGGTCGCGGGCGTGGGCCGGGCTGCGCTTTCCACGGGTGCCGTACGCGACGGCGGCGGCGCAACACTGGTCGTCGGAGGAATGATCCGGCCCGCGCAGGCTGAAAGAAGGGTGGCGGCGGTCAGGCACGCAACGCGCATCACTGTAGATAATCGCACGAAAATCTGTCCCTTCGTCATCCTGAAATTGATTCAGGATCCATTTGCTCAGCGTTTGAGCTGTATCGTAGCGCTCATGGATGCTGAAACAAGTTCAGCATGACGGACTTGTTCTCAAGCTTCGTCGGTCTCGGTCAGCTTCCAGTTGGGATCGCTGCTCTTGAGGTCGCGGCTGAAGGTCCAGACCTCATGCGTTTCGACGCCGTCGGTCATCGAGCCGGCGATCACCGCGCCGGCCTTGTCCCGCGTAACCGCGGCGATGTCGGCGTCGAAGCGCAGCTGGATATGCGCGGTGCGGCCGCTAAGCTCCGCCGCCACGACCTGCGCCTTCTCGATACGGATCAGACGATTCTCCAGCGTCTCGCCGACGGCATCGCGCTGGGCGATGGCCTCTTCGAACGAGGCGAGCACATCGGTGTCGCACAGCCAGCTCAGCTGCTTACGGTCGCCGCTCCAGAACGCCTCAAGCACCATGCGATAGGCATTTTTCGCACCATCGACGAACTGGGGGACGTCGAAGCCGCGATCGGCACCGATGATCGCACGCACCCCGGCCTCCGCCTCCGGCGCGATCAGCCCATCGCCGAGCGCCCGTGCATTGTCCGCGGGCACCGGTTCACCCAGGCGGGCGGGCGCCAGCGCCAGACCGGCGCGATCCTTGAAGGATTCGTCGGGCGTATGCGCCGGTTGCTGCTCATGACCGGTGCGCTTGCCGAGCACGGAATAAAGGCGCAGCGCCAGAAAGGCGGCAAGCATGGCGAGGATGACGATAACGGTCACAGCGGGTCCGTATTCCTGAAAACAGTTCGAATGCCTGCAACATAGGCAAGTTCCATCAAGGTTTCAAATCGGCTCACCATCCTCGGCCCCGAGCGGCTGCATTGCCCTTCCCTCGTGCCCCTGCTAAGCGCGCCGACAACCGGCCGCTAACGGCCGCGATCCAGTTTCAGCCATCCAGATTCAGGGGCAAGATACGAACATGACGGAAGCAAGCGGAGAACAGCAGTTGGCCAACGGCGAGGACAATCAGCCCGCCATCGGTATGATCTCCCAATATGTGAAGGATTTGTCGTTCGAGAATCCGAACGCGCCGCTGGTCTATCAGTGGGAAGGCCAGCCCCAGATCGAAGTGCAGTTCAATATCGGCACCACCCTTGCCGGCGAGGACGTGCATGAGCTGGTGATGAAGATCGAGGCATCGGCAAAGACCGACCAGGGCACCGCCTTCGCGGTCGAGCTCGCCTATGGCGCGCTGTTCGCGGTGCGCAACGTGCCCGAGGATCAGGTCCAGCATTTCATGCTGTCGGAAGCGCCGCGCCTGGTATTCCCGTTCGCCCGCCGGATCGTCGCCGACACCGTTCGCGACGGCGGCTTCCCGCCGCTGCTGCTGGAGCCGATCGACTTCAACGGCCTCTATCTGCAGCAGCAAGAGCAGGCCGCGCAGGCGCTGAGCGAGCCCGCTGGCACCGCCTAATCCATGAAACTGGTACGGGCACTTGGCTCCGTCGGCGGGTTGACGCTCGCCAGCCGGGTGCTCGCGCTGGTGCGCGATACGCTGGCGGCCCGATATCTGGGCGCAGGCTTCGCATCGGACGCCTTCAATGTGGCGTTCCGTTTGCCGAACATGTTCCGCGCCTTTTTTGCCGAAGGGGCTTTTTCGGCGGCCTTCATCCCGATGTTCAATCGCAAGGTGCAGGGCGAGGGAGGGCAAGCCGCGGCGATTGATTTCGCCGCACGTGCACTTGCCGTCCTGCTTCCCGTGCTTGTCCTCTTCACCGCTGCGATGCTGGTCGCCGCATGGCCGATCACCTGGCTGCTGTCCCTGGGTTTCAAGGGACAGCATCCGACCTCGGCGCAGTTCGATTTCGCGGTGACGCTTGCGCGCTTCACGATTCCCTATCTTGCGCTGATAAGCCTCGCCTCCCTGTTGGGCGGCATTCTCAATTCGCTGGATCGATTCTGGGTCAATGCAGCCGCGCCGATCCTGCTCAATGTGGCGATGATTGCCGGCCTGTTCTTTTTCCATGGCGAGACAGTCGAAGCGACCGCGCGCGTCCAGGCCATGTCGGTCAGCGTCGGTGGCGCTTTCCAACTCCTATGGCTGATCGCGGCGTGCAGAACAGCGGGCGTACGCCTGAACCTGCGCTGGCCGCGGCTCGACACCGACATCAGGGAATTGCTGCGCCTGATCCTGCCGGCTGCGACCGGAGCCGGCGCGGCGCAAATCAATTTGCTGATTTCAACCGCCCTGTGCGCCGGCCTGCTCGCCTCGGGATCAACGACCTTCATCTATATGGCCGATCGGCTGAACCAGTTGCCGCTCGGCGTGATCGGCATCGGCCTGGGCACGATATTGCTGCCGACCGTTACCAGGATGCTCTCCACCGGCCGCGAACAGGACGCCATGGACACACAGAACAGAGGTATCGAACTTGCCCTGTTCCTGACCCTGCCGGCAACCGTCGCTTTCATGATCGCCGGCGAACCGATCGTGCGCGGCCTGTTCCAATATGGCCGCTTCACCGTTGAGCAATCGCGAAACTGCGCCGATGCACTGGCCGCCTTCTCAATCGGCTTGCCATCCTATGTTTTGGTGAAGGTGTTGACCCCGGGCTATTATGCGCGCGGCGATACGAAAACGCCGGTCCGCTATGCGATGATCTCGATCGCGATCAACATCATCGCCAACCTCATCCTTATTCCGTGGATAGGCTATATCGGCCCGCCGCTGGCAACCGCCCTCTCCTCGACGGTGAATGTTGCCATGCTTTACAGGACATTGGTGAGGCGCGGCCATTTCCGCGTCGATGGGCAGTTGCGGCGGCGCATTCCCCGACTGGCATTGGCGGCGCTGTTGATGGGTGCCCTGCTCTACGCCTTTGACGCCCCGATCTATCCCTGGCTTCATGGCCCGATGTTCGAGCGCTATCTTGCGCTGGCCATCCTCGTCGGTGCGGGCGTCGCCGTCTATGGCGTTGCCTGCTTCGTCACCGGCGCCTATCGGATCGCCGACCTCAAGGCGCTGATGCGGCGTCGGCGGGCCGATGACCTTCCTAGCAGCGGATTAGAATGATGCGTGTCCTTTCCGGCATACAGCCGACCGGCAATCTCCATCTCGGCAATTATCTCGGCGCCATCCGCAACTGGGCGCGGATGCAGGATGAGATGGATGCGGGATCGCAATGCTTCTTCTTCCTTGCCGACATGCATTCGCTGAGCGACCATATCCCGGCCGAGGAGCGGCGGCAGACCGTGCGCGAGATGGCGGCAACGCTGATCGCCTGCGGCATCGATCCCCAACGGTCGGTGCTGTTCAACCAGGCGCGCGTGCCCGCCCATGCCGAGCTGCAATGGCTGCTGAACGGTACGGCGCGGATGGGCTGGCTGAACCGCATGACCCAGTTCAAGGACAAGGCCGGCAAGAATCGGGAGGGCGCGTCGATCGCGCTGTTCACCTATCCCGTTCTGCAGGCAGCCGACGTGCTCCTCTATCAGGCAACGCACGTGCCGGTCGGCGAAGACCAGAAACAGCATCTGGAGCTGACCCGCGACATCGCGACCAAGTTCAACACCGATACGGGTGTCGACGTCTTCACCCTGCCCGATCCCTATATCACCAAGGCGACGGCGCGGATCATGTCGCTGCGCGATGGCGCCGCCAAGATGTCCAAGTCGGACCCGTCGGACATGAGCCGGATCAACCTGATCGATGACAATGACCTGATCATGCAGAAGGTCCGCAAGGCCAGGACCGATCCGGAGCCATTGCCCGACAACGCCGCCGCGCTGGAAGGCCGCCCGGAGGCATTGAACCTGGTCGGCATCTACGCGGCGCTTGCCGATATCACCCCGGACCAGGTCTGCACCCGCTTCGCAGGACAAGGCTTCGGCGCGTTCAAGCCGGCGCTGGGCGAACTGCTGATCGAAACGCTGGGGCCGATCCGCACGCGGCTGACTGCATTGAAAGCCGACACGGCGGTGGTCGACGCGATCCTGGCAAACGGTGGCGAAAAGGCGCGCGCCGCGGCGGCGCCGACGCTGGCGGCTGCATATGACGCGCTGGGGCTGATGGCCTGAGGATCCGCAAGGGTCCGTCGAAGTCCGCTTATTCAAGCCCCGTTCAGTTGCATCGTGCAATTGGCTGCCCATATTCTTTCTACGCGGGCAGCCGCACGGGATTCGATTCATGAAACGTCATCGCACATTAGAGCGTGATGACGCGAGATTGAATCGCGAGGGATTCCCATTGGGGTAAACTTCTGATTCAAGGTGGATGCTGGGATTTGGAGGCCAGCATGCATGGCGCGACCCTATTCAATGGATCTTCGAGCGCGCGTTGTTGCGGCGGTGAAGGACGAAGGCATGTCCTGTCATGCGGCGGCGGCACGCTTTGGCGTAGCGGTAAGCTCAGCGATCAAATGGGTTCGTCGTGTCCGCGAGACTGGCAGTGCGGCGCCAGCCAAAATGGGCGGAAGCGGACCCGGCATTTTGTCAGGTGCGCACCGTGACTGGTTGTTGGAGCGGACAGCGAGCGACTTCACATTGCGCGGTTTGGTTGGTGAACTGGGCGAACGCGGTGTTCGGGTTGATTATGTTCAGGTCTGGCGCTTCGTTCATGCCGAGGGGCTGAGCTTCAAAAAAAAGCGTACTGCCGGCCGAGCAGGTCCGACCAAAGATCGCCAGGCGGCGCGAGCAGTGGAAGAAGTATCAGGGCCGGCTTGATCTGACCCGGCTCGTGTTCATCGACGAGACCTGGGCGAAAACCAACATGGCGCCGCTCAGGGGGTGGGCTCCCAAGGGCCGACGGCTGCATGCCAAAGTGCCTTACGGGCACTGGCGCACGATGACCTTCCTGGCGGCGCTGAGATGCGACAGGATCGATGCACCCTGCGTGCTGGATCAGCCCGTCAACGGGCAAAGCTTCACAGACTACGTCGAACAATGCCTCGTACCCACGCTCTCACCAGGCGATGTCGTCATCATGGACAATTTGAGCAGCCATAAACGGCCGGCTGTTCGAAAGGCGATCCGCAGCGTCGGTGCCCGCCTGTTGTTCCTGCCTCCATACTCACCAGACCTGAATCCGATCGAGCAGGTGTTCGCAAAGCTCAAACACCTGATGCGAAAAGCTGCAGAGCGAACGCATGAGGCAACATGGCGCCGCGTCGGCACCCTTCTCGACACCTTCAGCGCCAACGAATGCCGCAACTATCTCATCAACTCAGGATACGGGTCAACGTGATGTCATCTGACTCTAGGCATGGTCGCGGCCTCTGGCCTCGCCTTGTTGGCTCTTTCCGGCTGCACGACCGGTTTCAACTCGCGCGTCACCCGGTTCCAGCAATTGCCCCCGGCAATGGGTGAAAGCTTTGCGATCAACACCGACAATCCGCGGCTCGCCGGCGGGCTGGAGTTCGGCCATTATGCCGGGCTGGTTCGCGACAAGCTGGTTCAGGCAGGCTATCGCCCCGCCGACGGCGCCGCTGCGGCGCAGCTGAAGGTGACCCTCGATTACGATGTCGATCGCGGCCGTGAGCGCGTGCAGCGGACCGGCTGGGCGACCGATCCCTTCTGGTCAGGCCCTTATGGCTATGGCTGGGGCGGATGGGGTGGTGGCTGGCGGGGGCCGCGTTTCTACCCCGGCTTCTATGATCCGTTCATGTTCGGCCCGGGCTTTGGTGGCGGACCTGAACTCTATACCGTCTACACCAGCCGCCTGACGATGCGGATCGACCGCGCGGACGGCAGCCGACTGTTCGAAGGCACGGCCGAGGCTCAATCCCTCAGCAACCGGCTGACTTATCTGGTACCGAACCTGATCGACGCGATGTTCAATGGCTTCCCGGGCCGTTCGGGTGAAACCGTCAGGGTAACGATCGCGCCCGAGCGGCGCTGACGCCTATCCCTCCAATACCCGTTGGATGGCGCGCACGTCCGCGTCGATATCCGGATTGGCGGCGCGCAGTGCCTCGATCGTCTTGACCGCGTGGATGACGGTCGAATGGTCGCGGCCACCGAAGATGCGGCCGATTTCCGGCAAGGAACGCGGGGTCATCTTCTTCGCCAGGTACATGGCGATCTGACGCGGGCGGGCCACGGCGCGCGCGCGGCGCTGCGAGCGCATTTCGGCATGGTCGATGCGGTAATGCGCCGCACAGGCCTTTTGAATTTCGTCGATGGTGATCCGCCGGGCATTCGCGCGGACGGCGTCGGCCAGCATCGCCTGCGCGAAATCGAGGTCGATCGGCCGCCCGGTGAGCTGGGCATAGGCAACCAGCTTGTTGAGCGCACCTTCCAGCTCACGAACGTTGGAACGGATCGCGCGGGCAAGGAAATCGATGACGATATCCGGCACGATCACCGCGCCGCCACGCGCGGCATGGACCGCGGCGGCTCGCGCCTGGAGGATCGCCAGGCGCAGTTCGAGCGTCGGTGCCTGGATATCGGCAACAAGGCCGCCGGCCAGACGAGAGACGATCCGGGCGTCGACCCCGTCGAGCAGCGACGGCGGCCGGTCGGCGCTGATGACGATACGCGCGCCGCGATCGACCAGCTCATTGAGAGTGTGGAGCAGTTCTTCCTGGGTCGATCCCTTGCCGGCGATGAACTGGACGTCGTCGATCAGCAGCAGGCGGGCGCTGCGCAGCCGCGCCTTGAAATCCATGGTCGCGTTGGCGCGCATGGCGTTCACGAATTCCATCATGAACTTTTCGGCCGAGAGATAGATGATCGGCCCGCCGCCATGCGCAGCGCCGAACGCGCCGGCTATGGCATGCAGCAGGTGGGTCTTGCCCTGGCCGGTGCCGCCATGAATGTAGAGCGGATTGAACAGCGGCTTGTCGGTTGCGGCCACTGCCAGCGCCGCCGAATGGGCCAGGCGATTCGAATCGCCGACGATGAAGCTGGCGAAATCATGCCGTGGCCGGAAACCGTCGACAGCCGCCGGTGCGACTGCCTCTGCCATGGCGTCGACAGCGGCCGGCGCATACGTGACGGGTTCCGACCGGCCGCCCGCCGACACCGGCTTGCGGCGGACGACGACACCGTCGACGCCCGCATCCTGAGCCCGCCAGGCAAGGCGGAGGCGATCCTGGAATTGGCTGGCGACGAAATTGGCGGAGAAGTCTGACGGCAGCCAGATCTCGACCGCGCGCGTCATGTCGCACCAGGGACCAAGCTCCGCTTGCTTCAACCACTGGTCGAACAGGCGCGCGCCGACATCGCGGCGCAGCCCCTCGCGGATGCGCGACCAGGCGGCAAGGCGCATCTGATCAGCCTCATCCACAGAGCCAACCGTGGAAGTGCCGTACTGATGCGCCTTATCCGTCATTGGCCGCTTGTCTCCCCCTTGACGCAGCGGCCAGCATGCCCAAACCGGGCCGCAGCGCGCGCAAAACCTTGCCGCGCGGAAAAGCGGGTCCCGCCCTTCCGTCCGTCACACGATGATCGATGTAGAGTCCGCCAACGAGTCGTGGGCGGGCTGGAACGATGATTTAGACAGCGGGTAATGAGTCGAGCAAGCGATGGTTGCGTCAAAAATCTGAAATAAAGTCGTTGACACCGGCAAAGCGCGGAAACTCCTCAACTTTATATATTTCTCTTATAATTCAACGTCTTAATAAAATTGTTAACAGATGGTTACAGCGAATCGCGGGAAAAGCTGGCATTCGCCTTCTGCTGCAAATGCGAAGTGTTACAGACGCGAAAAGGCCCGCCGGTCATCGGACCGGCGGGCCTTTTCGTTACGGAGCCGATCAGGCGATCAGGCGAGCGCGGCGACGCGCTTCGTCAGGCGGCCGAACTTGCGGGCCGCGGTGTTCTTGTGAACGACGCCACGCGCAACACCACGCGCCAGTTCCGGCTGGGCAGCGGCCAGCGCGGTGGCGGCAGCGGCCTTGTCTCCGGCGGCGAGAGCGGACTCGACCTTCTTGACCAGGGTGCGGATGCGGCTGACGCGAGCGCCGTTGATGTCGGCCCGGCGCGCGTTGCGACGGATACGCTTCTTTGCCTGCGGCGTGTTGGCCATGTTCGTCCTCGAAAAAAACCATTGAAAGCAAGAAAAGGCGGCGCAGGACAGCATCCGCGCCGCTCTTGAAGGACGGCCCCTTAGCGTGGGCGGCGGGCGCCGTCAACGCTTCTGGCAGGATGGGCAGTCGAAGGTGGACCGGCCGCTGTCGACGCGGCGCCGGATCGGCCCTTGGCAGGCAGGGCATGCCTGACCCTCGCGGCCATAGACGCGCCATTGCTTGCTGAAATACCCGAGCTCGCCATCCGGACGGGCATAGTCACGCAAGGTGGAGCCGCCAGCGCGAATCGCATCCTCCAGCACTTGGCGGATCGCCGCCACCAGCGCGGTCAGCCGCGGGCGGGAGATGCTGCCCGCGGGGCTACGCGGATCGATCCCGGCGATGTGCAGCGCTTCGCAGACATAGATGTTGCCGAGGCCGGCGACGGTCCGCTGGTCCAGCAGCGCCGCCTTGATCGGCGCCGCCTTGCCGGACAGGATGTCCGCCAGATATTCGGCGGTGAATTCGGCGCCGAGCGGCTCGGGACCCAGAGCCATGAACGCCGGATAGACCGGCAGCGCGTCGGTCGCGATCAGATCGAGCGAGCCGAATCGCCTGGGATCGTTGAGCGCCAGCGTCCGCCCCGCCTCGGTCGTCATCACCAGATGGTCGTGCTTGCCGATCTCGCCCGGGTCGATGCGCCAGCGGCCCGACATGCCGAGATGGAAGATCAGCGTGTCGCCGCGATGGGTGCCGATCAAGCCATATTTGGCTCGCCGCCAGAGCTCCGTCACCCGGGCGCCGGTCAGCCGCTGGCCAAGGTCGACAGGGATCGGCCGCCTCAGGTCGGCGCGGCGCGGCACGACAGATGAAAGGATGGCGCCGTCCAGCACCTCGGCCAGACCGCGAACGGTGGTTTCGACTTCGGGAAGTTCAGGCATTTGCGCCATATAGGCATAGCGAGGGCCATTGCGACAAGCGCCCGCACTGCTTAGAGCCGGCGGCATGAGCGAAACCGTTTCCTTTGGCTACAAACAGGTCGATGCCGACGAGAAGGCCGGCATGGTCCGCGGCGTCTTTTCCAGCGTGGCCGGCAGCTACGACCTGATGAACGACGCCATGTCGGGCGGCATGCACCGGTTGTGGAAGGACCAGTTCGTCCGCCGGGTAAAACCACAGGCGGGCGAGGCGATTCTGGACATGGCCGGCGGCACCGGCGACATCGCCTTCCGCCTCGCGGCAAAGGGCGCGCATGTCACCGTTGCCGACATCAATCCCGACATGCTGGCGGTCGGCCGCGAGCGCGCCGGCAAACGCGGGATCGAGGGACTGGGCTGGGCCGAGGAGAATGCGGAAGCGCTGAGCTTCGGCGATCGCCGGTTCGATGCCTATACGATCGCCTTTGGCATCCGGAACGTCACCCACGTCCAGAAGGCGCTGGATGAGGCGCACCGGGTGCTGAAATTTGGCGGCCGGTTTTTCTGCCTGGAATTCTCGACCACCACCTGGCCAGGCTTTGCCGACGTCTATGACGCCTATTCCCATCATCTGGTGCCGCGTCTGGGCAAGCTGCTGGCGAAGGATGAGGACAGCTATCGCTATCTGGTCGAATCAATCCGCCGCTTTCCCGACATGCCGACATTCGAGGGGATGATCCGCAAGGCCGGCTTCGTCCAGACCAGGGCGGAGCCCATCATGGGCGGCCTGGTCGCCATCCACAGCGGGTGGAAGATTTGATGCGCCTCCTCAATTCCCCCTCCCTTTCAAGGGAGGGCCCTTCTTACGTATGACCACCCACATCACCCATTTGTGGCGGCTGCTGCGCTGGGGCCGTACCCTGGCGCGCCATGGCGGCCTGCGCGGCATCGAACAGGATCTGATGACCCCGCCGCCGGTGCGCCGCCTGGCCCGGCTGGCGCGGCTGGGCGCGCGGGTGCCGCGCACTCCGCGCTATGCCGACGCGTTCCAGGCGATCGGCCCGGCAGCGATCAAGCTCGGTCAGACCCTCGCCACCCGGCCGGACTTGGTCGGCGAGGAAGCCGCCAACGACCTGTTGCGGCTGCAGGACGAGCTGCCGCCCTTGCCCTTTGCCATGATCCGCGCGGCGGTGGAGCAGGGCCTGGGGGCGCCAGTCGAAACCCTCTATGCCAGCTTCGAGGAAAGGCCGGTCGGCGCCGCCTCCATCGCCCAGGTCCATCGCGCCACTACCCATGACGGCCGGGACGTTGCGGTCAAGGTGCTACGCCCCGGCATATCCAAGCGCTTCGCCCAGGATATCGAGACCTACGAATGGGCAGCCGCGCATGTCGAGCGCTTCGGCGGCGAGGTCGAGCGGCTGCGCCCCCGTCTGGTAATCGCTAATTTCAAGCGCTGGACCGCGCGCGAGCTGGACCTGAGGCGAGAGGCGGCATCGGCTTCGGAACTGGCCCAGGCGATGGCGGCGGAACCCGGCTACCGCGTGCCCGCGATCGACTGGGACCGGACCGCCGGCTCGGTGATGACCCTGGAGTGGATCGACGGGATCAAGATTTCCGACCGCGCCGCGATCATCGCCGCCGGCCACGATCCCAAGGCGCTGGCCAGCCGGCTGGTCAATGCCTTCCTCCGCCAGGCGATCGCCGAGGGTTTCTTCCACGCCGACATGCATCAGGGCAATCTGTTCGTGACCCCGGCGGGTGAGATCGCCGCGATCGATTTCGGCATCATGGGCCGGATCGACCGGCGGGCGCGGATGTGGCTGGCCGAAATCCTCTATGGCCTGATCACCGGCAATTACCGCCGCGTCGCGGAAATCCATTTCGAGGCGCAATATGTCCCCGCCCACCACGACGTCGCCGAGTTCGCGACGGCGTTGCGCGCGGTCGGCGAACCGATGCGCGGCAAGCCGGTCAAGGACCTGTCGGTCGGCCAGATGCTCGACGGGCTATTCGCCATCACCCGCGACTTCGACATGCAGACCCAGCCGCACCTGCTGCTGCTGCAGAAGACGATGGTCATGGTCGAGGGCGTTGCCACCGCATTGGATCCCGACATCAACATGTGGGAAACCAGTGGCCCCTATGTGAGGGAATGGCTGCGCACCGAACTCGGCCCAGAGGCGAAGCTGGCCGATGGCCTGATCGAGGGTGTTCGCAGTCTCCAACGCCTGCCCGACCTGCTTCGCAGGATCGAGGACCGCTTCCCCGAAAAAGGGGCCGCACCGCCCCCCCCGCCCCTGCCGGAAGTGCGGTTGATGCGGATCGGCGCGGGCTGGCGCTATGCGGCAGTTGCGGTGGGCGCGGCGGCGGCTGGCGCTGCGACCGTGCTTATATTATCTTGAGATCATGGATCGTCAGGAAGCCATCGACCGGATCAAGGCGCATGAGCCGGAGCTGCGGGCTGCCGGCCTGACCGCCTTGGCGCTGTTCGGCTCGACCGCGCGGAATGAGCAGGGCGCGGATTCGGATGTCGATTTGATGTGCGATCTCGACAAGAAACGGCCATTAAGTCTCCTCGACTTTATCGGAATCCAGCTGCAGCTCGAGGACATTACAGAACGTAAGGTCGATTTGGTCGAGCGTGCATTCATGCGCCCGCGCATCGCGCGCGCCGCCGCTCAGGATATGGTGGCCATCTTTTGAGAAGCAGTCCGGATCGCGATGTCGAGTTGCTGGAGGTAATTCTTCGGTTGATCGACCACATTCAACGACGGCTTTCCGGTCTCGACGAAAGCATGTTCGTCGTTGATCAGGATGAAATCGATTTGACGGCGTATCGGCTTGCCATGATCGGTGAAGAGTCGGGCCGGCTTTCCGACACTTTGAAATCATCTTACCCGCTGCCGTGGAAAGCCATCATTCAACTGAGAAATATCGTTGTGCATAATTACAACGGAATCAATCCGAGCCTGATCTGGCGGGCGGCGCGGCAGGATCTCCATCCGCTCGCCGATCTGTGCCGCAAGGAACTGGGTGATCAGCGCCCATGACTGCAAAACGCGTCCTCCTTATCGTCTCCGGCGGCATCGCCGCTTACAAGGCGCTGGAACTCGTCCGCCTTCTCCGCAAAGCCGGCGTCGCCGTGCGTGCCGTACTGACGGAAAGCGCTGCCAAATTCGTTACGCCGCTCAGCCTCGGCGTGCTGACCGAGGACCATGTCTATGGCGACATGTTCGACCTCAAGGAGGAGCGCGAGATCGGGCATATCCAGCTGTCGCGCCAGGCGGACCTTGTCGTGGTCGCACCGGCGACCGCCAATATCCTGGCCAAGATGGCCGGTGGCATCGCCGACGACCTCGCCACCACCCTGCTGCTCGCCACCGACAAGCCAGTGCTGGCGGTGCCGGCGATGAATGTCCGGATGTGGGCACACGCGGCGACCCGGCGCAACATTGTCCAGCTCGAAGGGGACGGCGTCACCGTCATGCAGCCCGATCAAGGCGAGATGGCGTGTGGCGAATATGGCCCCGGCCGCTTGCCGGAGCCCGCGGTGATCGCAGCGCGGATCATGGCGATGCTCGGCGAGCATGTTGCCTCGCCGTCGCTCGCCGGCAAGCATGTCCTTGTCACGGCCGGTCCGACCCATGAGCCGATCGACCCGGTCCGCTACATCGCCAACCGATCCTCGGGCAAACAGGGTTTCGCCATCGCCGCCGCCGCCGCCGATGCGGGCGCACGGGTCACTTTGGTCGCGGGCCCGGTGGCATTGCCGACGCCGGCCGGCGTCACCCGCGTCGATGTCGAGACCGCGCGGGAGATGCTGGCGGCCACCGAAGCGGCCCTGCCGGCCGATGTCGCGATCATGGTCGCCGCCGTCGCCGACTGGCGGACCGAGCCGGTCGATCGCAAGATCAAGAAACAGGGTGAGACGCCATCGCTTGCGCTGACCGAGAATCCCGACATATTGGCAACGATCGGCCACCATGCGCAGCGTCCGGCCCTGGTCGTCGGCTTCGCGGCCGAGACCGAGAATGTCGGTGCCAATGCGACCGCCAAGCTGAGGCGCAAGGGCGCCGACTGGATCGTCGCCAACGATGTGTCCGGCGATGTCATGGGCGGCGACGCCAACCGCGTCCATATCGTCACCGCCGCCGGCATCGAGAGTTGGGACGATGCGCCCAAGGCCGATGTCGCCCGCCGCCTGATCGCGAAAGTCGCCGATGCCCTTGCCGCCAATTGAAATCGCCATCACTCGCCTGCCGCACGGCGCGGACCTGCCCCTGCCCGCCTATGCGACCGCGCATGCCGCTGGCCTGGACATCGTCTCGGCCGAGGATGTGATCCTGGCTCCCGGCGGCCGGCACGCGGTCGCGACCGGCTTCGCCATCGCCATTCCAGTCGGCTATGAGGTTCAGGTACGGCCCCGCTCCGGCCTGGCGCTGAAACATGGCATCTCGCTGCCCAACACCCCAGGAACGATCGACGCCGACTATCGCGGTGAGGTCAAGGTGATCATGATCAACCATGGCGACCAACCCTTCGTCATCGCCCGTGGCGACCGCATCGCCCAGCTGGTTCCCACACCGGTCCAGATTGCCGCTTTCATTGAGGTCGATGTGCTGGACGAAACCGCGCGCGGCGCCGGCGGCTTCGGGTCGACCGGTGTCTGACGTGCCGCTCCCGGACGACGCGCTGGAGCGCTATGCTCGGCATATCGTGCTGAGGGAGATTGGCGGCGCGGGCCAGGCGCGGCTCGCCGCCGCCCATGTCGCCGTCATCGGTGCCGGCGGCATCGGTTGCCCGGCGATCCAGTATCTCGCCGCCGCCGGGGTCGGCACGCTCCGCATCATCGACGACGATGTCGTCTCGCTCTCCAACCTCCAGCGCCAGACCCTGTTCGGCACCGCCGATGTCGGCCGCCCCAAAGCCGAGGTCGCGGCGGAGGCGGTCGCGCGCCTCAACCCGCATGTCCGAGTGATCCCGATCGTCCGGCGACTGGACGCCGACGATGCCGCGATGCTGCTGCGTGATGCCGATGCGATCCTCGACGGCTGCGACAATTTCGCTACCCGGCTGACGGTGTCCGACGCGGCGACCGCGCTGCGGGTCCCGCTGATCTCGGCTGCCGTCGGCCAGTTCGAGGGCCAGGTCGGCGTCTTTCGCGGCTGGGAAGACGGCCAGCCCTGCTATCGCTGTCTGGTCGGCGACGACCCCGCCCGGGCGGAGGCCAGTTGCGCCGAACAGGGGGTGATCGGTGCGCTCACCGGCATCGTCGGAAGCCTGGCGGCCCTGGAAACGATCCGCGCCCTGGTGCCGTTCGGGACGGACAGCGCCGGGCGGCTGGTGATCGCCGACCTGTTGTCGCTGCGCTTTCGGACCCTGACCCTGGCCAAGGAACCGGCCTGCCCGGCCTGTGCGGCAATGGCTTGCCCCGCCTGATGTCGCGGCCCGCGCTCCACATCGCCATCCTGACCGCCGACCCTGGCCGCCTGCACGGCGCCCTGACGCTGGCGGCGGCGGAGGCGGCACTGGGCGGACATGTCCGGATCTTCTTCCAGCTCGATGCGGTCGCCCTGCTGCTGTCGCCGATCGACGCGCCCGGTGATGCCCTGCGCACCCGCCATGGCGTCCCGTCGTTGGCCGCCATACTGGACGATGCCCGCGCCATCGGGGTCGAGTTGATCGCCTGCCAGAGCGGACTCGCGCTCCTTGAGGCAGACGCGGCTGCTCTGGGCGCGCAGGTCGGGATAGGCGGGCCGATGGCTTTCATGCAGACTATCGGTCCCGGGGAGCGGCTGATCTGGGTTTAGGAGCGGATGATGATCAAGGCCGAGTTCGATACCGAGGGGGCTGTCACCGGCACCAGCTATCCCGCGCCGCATGATGAGCCCTGCCGTGGCCGCAAGACCTGGCCACTGACCCGCAAATATGATCTGACCCAGTTCGGGGTGAACCGGGTCGAGGTCGCGCCCGGCAGCTGGTCGACCCAGCGCCATTGGCACAAGACCAATGACGAGGCGGTGATCGTGATCTCCGGCGAGCTGGTGCTGGTCACCGACGAGGGTGAAGAGGTGCTGCGCGCCGGCGACTGCGCCGCCTTCAAGGCGGGTAATCCCAATGCCCATCACCTCCAGAACCGCAGCGAACAGCCGGCGATCTTCTTCGACATTGGCGGCCGCGACATGTGGGACATATCCACCTTCCCCGATTGCGGCTTCGAGGCGCGACCGAAATTCGAAATCGGCTTTCGGCCGATCAAGGGATAGCTCGACGCGGAGCGCAGAAGTTTATATATAAATTAGACGATTCTATATATAGGCGTACGCATGGCATTGAGTCTGAAAGATCCGGAAACCGATCGGCTGGCGCGTCGGGTAGCGGCCCTGACCGGCGAGACCCTAACCGAGGCCGTGCGCCGCTCCCTGTCCGAGCGCCTTCGTGCCGAGCGGATCAAGCGAGGCATTCCAGCTCTGGATCGGGCCGCGATCGATGCACTGGTCGCACGGTATAAGGCATTGCCCGTGCTGGACGCGCGCAGTGAGGATGAAATCCTTGGCTATGACGAAAATGGTCTGCCATCCTGATGGTCATCGACAGTTCGGTCCTGATCGCCATTTTGGAGGATGAACCCGAACGCGACGGTTTTCTCGACGCGATGGCCCGGAGCGAAATCCGGCTCATGTCGACTGCGTCTGTCGTGGAGGCGAGCAACATCGCCCTGTCTCGAACCGGTGAACAAGGTCTCGCAATCCTGGAGCAGTTGATCGAGGATTTGCGGATCGACCGGATACCGGTGGCCGTCGATCATATCCGCTTTGCCGTCGATGCCTTTCGCCGTTTCGGCAAGGGGCGCCATCCCGCCGGCCTGAATTTCGGTGACTGCTTTCCCTACGCGCTGGCCAGGGCGACCGGAGCGCCGCTCCTCTTCAAAGGCGATGATTTCACCAGGACCGACATCAAGCCCGCTCTATGACAGAAATCCTCCTCTACTATTTCCCAACGCCCAACGGCTGGAAGATCAGCATCGCCCTGGAAGAGATGGCGCTGCCGTACACCATCGTCCCGATCAACATATTGCGTGGCGAGCAGCAGCGGCCGGCCTTTCTGGAGGTCAGCCCCAATGGCCGCATTCCAGCCCTGACCGATGGCGATGTCCGCATCTTCGAATCCGGGGCCATTCTGCAATATCTGGGGCGCAAGAGCGGCCTCCTCTATCGCTCGGACGAGGCCGGGCGCTGCCGGGTCGACAGCTGGCTATTCTGGCAGATGGCGGGGCTGGGGCCGATGGCCGGACAGTTGAGCTGGTTCCGGCGGGTATCGAACGTGCCCGGCCGCGACGAGCGCGACTACAGCTATCCGATCCATCGTTACCGCAAGGAGGTGAGGCGGCTCTACGGCGTGCTCGACAAGGCCTTGGCCGGCAAGGACTATCTCTGCGGTGACTATAGCATCGCCGATATCGCAAGCTGGACCTGGGTCACCCAATATAACGACCAGATCGGCGGCTTTGGCGATTTCCCGCACGTCGCCGCATGGCACGACCGGATCGCGGCGCGGCCGGCGGTTCGGCGCGGGCTGGAAATATGGCGGCCGGAAACCGACGATGGCTGGTCCGCCGCCGGCAATGCCGCCCAGATTGCGAGAGAGGAAAAATGACAGGGCGGCTGGGGCCATGGCTTGGGCTGACGATGATGGCCGCGATATTGGCGGCCAAGCCGGCGGACGCTGGAACGCCTGCCACGATCGACTATTACCGACTGGTCCCCGGCTTCGTCGGCGAAACCTACAACGAAGGCGGGATGAACACCGGTTTCGTCGCGCCCAATCCCTGGGGCCAATACACCGCCTATCTGATGGCCACCAATGCCAGGGGGCAGCGGACCTGGCGGATCGAGCATTACCTTCCCAACGCCGACGGAAAAACCGCGCAGGGATCGACCATGTATCTGCTGGAGGGCAGCCGGCGCGCGCTGCTGATCGACACCGCCAACCCGGCGACGGCGATGCCGGGGGTCAATGATCTCAAGACAGTGGTCCGCCATCTTCTCGGCCATGAGAATGATGGCCGGGTCCGGGCCCGGCCGCTGGATTTCGTCGTCGCCAACACCCACAGCCATGGTGACCATGTCGGCGAAAATCGCCAGATGTCCGACCGGACTGTCTATTATATGGACCTCGACTGGCCGCGCACCGCGCCGGCCAATTATGTCCCGATCCGCGAAGGCGGTGGTCCCACCGCCAACGGTGCCGGCATGGCCGTCGACCGGATCGAGCTTGGCGACCGGACGCTGACCGCCATCGCCATTCCGCCGCACACGCCCGGCTCGACCGGTTATCTCGATGCCGACAACCAGATGCTGTTCACCGGCGACGCCATCGGCACCGGCTATGTCTGGCTGCAATGGGCGAATCTTACGATCTACCAGCGCTCGACCCGCCACCTTTACGATATTGCCCGGCGCTATCCCCGGCTCGCGGTCTTCGGCGCCCACTTCTATCAATATAAACAAGGCGCGCGTGGCCGACCGCCGATCAACGGCAGACCGGCCGACCTCGCCTATATTCGCGACGAGCGCGATCTGGTCGACGCGATTCTGGCCGGCAAGGCGGATGGCGTGCCCTATCAAAATGCGCCCTCCACCTTCATCGCGACCCTCGGCAGCGCCCAGATCGTCTATGCGCTTGGGCGGCTTTATGGTGCCGACGAAAAGCGGCTGGCCAATTATCACGCCGCGCGGATCGGCCCGGTCACCGATATTCCCAGCCTCGCGGGGCTCAAGGCCGATCTTTACCTTGTCCGTGGCCCCGCCATGGAGGCGATCTATCTGCTCAAGGGATCGCGCCGGGCGTTGCTCATCGGCACGGGATCGGGAGCCCCCGGCCTCACTGCGGTTGTGCGGCGGCTGGCCGGCAACCTGCCGCTGGACGTCGTGCTGACCTCCGCGGACAGCGATCAGACCGGCGGCCTCACCCAGTTGCGCGCCGCGCGCGTCTTCGCACCGCCCGGCGCTGCACCGGGCGCCCAGCCTCTCGCCGACACGACCGTGATCGACCTCGGCCTGGATCGCGCGGGCCGTCCGCTACGGCCGCAAGCGCGGCGATTCGGCGACGGCCGCCAATGGACGCTGATCGAGCCCACCAACCGTCTGCTCTTTTCTGGCGACGCGCTGGGCCGGCCCGATGCCGCCGGTGCCTGGCGCCTTGCCGAGGGCGTTGGCGTATATCGGGCCGCCCTTGCCGCGTGGCGCCAGGCCACAGAAGGCCGCTATGCCATCGTCTATCCCGCCCACAGCCTCGACTATTATGGCGCCCCGACCCTGGTCGATCAGGCCGTCCGCGCGGCGGCGGATGCCCGCGGCGACGCGCTTCAATTTTCCACACCGGCTGCGCGCCGTTAAAACCGACAAGCGCTCAGCCGGGGGATTTTACCCTTCGCCTATTGCTCTAACTCTCCACAAACGCCTTCAACCGGCCAAGCGCATCATCCCATTGGGCGGAGACCGCCGCCATCCAGTCGCCGGCCTGCTGCATTGGTGCCGGATCCAGCAGGAAGCGGCTCTCCCGCCCTTGGCGCTCGGCCCGCACCAGCCCGGCATCGCGCAGGACATGAAGATGCTTGGTCACCGCCTGGCGGGTCAGCCTTGTGTCGGCCGCCAGCCGGGCGATCGATCGACCCTGGCCGTCGCCCAGCCGCCGCACCAGCGCCGCCCTTGTGGGATCGCCCAGCGCGGCGAAGGTACGGACAGGATCAACGCTCAACATAGTGTTTGATATTGTCCATCTGGATCGCCCAGCCACCCTCATTCATGCGGAACGCCTCGGCCCGGCGATGCGCGGGCACCTTGTCGAACCCGGATTCGACGACGACAAGGCGGGTGCCCTCGCCTTCTGGTTTCAGGGTGAATGTCACCGTTGTCGGTTCCTCGACCGAATAATCGACTTTGGGATCGATGCCATAGGGATGCCAGGTGAACGCAAAGCGCTCCATCGCATCGATGGCGACGATCCGGGCGCGCCAGACGATATGCTCATAGCCGGGAGTGGTGATCGTACCGCTCGCTTCCTCGCCCAGCCGGAAAGGTGCGTTCAGCCTGATCCCGAACCAGGCGCCGAACGCCTGGTGGTCGGTGAGTGCATGCCACACCTTTTCAACCGGCGCGTTCAGATACACGATTTTTTCGATGGCATCGGACATAGGCAACCTCCTGGTTGCTCTTTATCCAACACTACATCGATATGCAACCATCAGGTTGCCTGTTGGAGCAGTTCCTCCACCCACGCTGGCACCAGCACACTCGCCGGCCCAAGCCGGGTCTTGTCGAACCAGCCGCTTCCGGCGGACTCCTCCAGGTTCATCTCCAGTGTTGCGGCGCCAAGGTAGCGTGCGGTCTGGACGAAACCCGCTGCGGGATAGACCGCGCCGGATGTGCCGATCGAAACGAACAGGTCCGCCTTCGCCAACGCCGCCTCGATCCGGTCCATCTCATACGGAATCTCGCCGAAGAAGACGATGTCCGGCCGCAGCGCCGGCGCCCCGCATGTCGGACAGGGCGCGCCCGGCGGCAGTGCGTCGTCCCACGCCTTCCGGCTGTCGCACGCGGCACACAGCGCCGACCGCAGCTGTCCATGCATATGCAGCATCCGCCGGGCGCCCGCGCGCTCGTGCAGGTCATCGACATTCTGGGTAACGATCAGCAATTCGCCGGGCCACGCCGCATCCAGCCGCGCCAGCGCCGCATGCGCGGGATTGGGCAAAACCTCGGCCAGCTTGGCCCGCCGCTCATCGTAAAAGCGATGGACCAGGACCGGATCGCGCGTGAGCGCCTCAGGCGTGCAGACATCCTCGATCCGATGCCCCTCCCAAAGGCCGTCCGGCCCGCGAAATGTGGCAAGACCGGATTCGGCGGAGATGCCCGCCCCGGTCAGGATGACGATATTGCCGATATGCTTCATGCCCTAGTCTAACCGCGGCCTCGCTCGACAAGATCGGACCAGAACCGAACCGGCCTGACCTCACCCACGACCCATCGTCCGTTAAACTCATTGTCGAAATATTGCGGCAGATTTGCACCATAGTAGATGGTGTCCAGTCCATACATCGAAAGGACGGGGTTCCCGGAAAGGCAGGGTTCCTGGGGAATGAAACGATGGCCGATCAGCGGGATCAGCTTGGGCGCCTTCGCCAGTTGGGCCTTGAGAACCAACGCTCTATCATCCGCCGTCTTGGGGCGCTCGCCCCATTCCGCCCACCAGAGGCCGTTTTGCTCGACATCATATCGAAGCGTGTCGAAGGGCCAGTCGAGCATTTCGCGAATGGCCGCATTCTCGCCTCGCCAATCATATCCTCTCGCAGGTTGTAGTTCGAGAAGAAGGTCAAACAGATCGGGTGGAAATATCAGATCATATCGCTCTTGGGCTGCCTCCAATTCACCCTTGGTGTACCCCGCGCCCCAATCACTCATCGCTTTTAATCCCAGCGTTCTACCAGCAGTTCTCCGCCTGAGTGACGATTTCATGCATTGTCTTGAATGCGTACTGGATAACGTTCCAACCAGATATCGTTCATCCATTCCTCATAGCCCAACAAAGTCCCAAATTCCCGTTCGCGATCTGCGGTCCATGGGCCTGGCCGGTTGCGCAATTCGAGCATCTTGTCGATCCGCCACTCCTCCCCCGGCAGCGAATACAGGATGTAGCGCACATCCATGTCCAAGGCATTCGGCAACGGCTTTTCATGCTTCACAAGCCTGCCGGCTTCAACGTGGCGATCGAACATTCGGAGATATCGGATAACGCAGTCAGGCGACCGGCTGTAGTCCTCCACAAAGCATGCAAGCGGTTTTTGACCCCGCAGCATTAGCCCCAATTCCATGTTCGTATGGACGATATACGGCAGACTTTTCATCCATTCTTGTCGCAATCCAGCTTCACCCACCCTGCCGATACACGCTGAGCCGCTGAATCAACCCGTCCGCATTCAGATGAAAGAAATCGGCCATGCGCATCGTGCGGCCGTCCGGCAGGGCGATGTCGATCTCGACGGCGAAGCTGTTGTCCCCGGAGACGATCGCGGCCGGGGTCGGCGTCGGGGCGCCATGGGTGAAGGTGTGCAGTTCCATCTCACGGATCGCCGCATGACCAGTCAGCACCTTGCCGTCCGGCAGGACGAACACCGCATCCTCGGCGAACAACGCCATGAAGGCGTCGATGTCGCGGCTACGCACCGCGGCGAAGTAACGATCGGCGATAGTGGTCATCCGATCAATTCCCCCGAGATTTCGCCTGTGCCCTGAACCGGTGCAGCAGCGGTTCGGTATAGCCGTTGGGCTGGGCCACCCCGTCGAACACCAGGGCACGGGCCGCCTGGAACGCCAGGCTGGTCGCCTCATTGCCTGCCATCGGCCGATAGAGCGGATCGCCGGCATTCTGCGCATCGACCTTGGCCGCCATGCGGATCAGGGCGGCGTCCGCCTCCTCGGCGGTGGCGACGCCGTGCAGCAGCCAGTTGGCCATGTGCTGGGATGAGATGCGGAGCGTGGCCCGATCCTCCATCAGCCCGACATCGTGAATGTCCGGCACCTTCGAACAGCCGACGCCCTGGTCGATCCAGCGCACGACATAGCCCAATATGCCCTGGGCGTTATTGTCCAGCTCCTCGCGCACGTCTTCCGGCGTCCAGTTGCGGCCGTCCGACACCGGCACGGTCAGCAGGGCGTCCAGGCTGGCGACCGGCTCGTCCCGGCGCGCGGCCTGGCGGGCAAAGACATCGACGTCGTGATAATGGGTGGCGTGCAGCGTCGCCGCGGTCGGGCTGGGCACCCAGGCGGTGTTGGCCCCGGTCATCGGATGTCCCACCTTCTGCTCCAGCATCTCAGCCATCCGGTCGGGCGCGGCCCACATGCCCTTGCCGATCTGCGCCTTGCCGGAAAGGCCGCAGGCCAGGCCGATCTGGACGTTGCGATCCTCATAGGCCTTGATCCAGGCGGACGTCTTCATCCCGCCCTTGCGGATCATCGGGCCGGCCCGCATCGACGTGTGCATCTCATCCCCGGTACGATCAAGGAAGCCGGTGTTGATGAAGATGATCCGGTCTTTCACCGCCGCGATGCAGGCGGCCAGATTGGCGGAGGTCCGCCGCTCCTCATCCATCACCCCGACTTTGATCGTGTGCCGCGCCAGGCCGAGCAGATCCTCGACCGCGTCGAACAGCCGGTCGGTAAAGGCGCATTCCTCCGGCCCGTGCATCTTCGGCTTGACGATATAGATGCTGCCGGCGCGGCTGTTGCGGAACTTGCCCGAGCCTTTCAGGTCATGGATCGCAATCAGGCTGGTGACGATGGCGTCCAATATCCCTTCAGGCCCCTCGCGGCCGTCGGCCAGGCGGATCGCCGGCGTGGTCATCAGATGGCCGACGTTGCGGACGAACAACAGGCTACGCCCCGGGAGGGTGAAGCTGTGCCCGCCACTGGCCTCATAGACGCGGTCGGCATTCAGCCGCCGGGTCATCATCCGCCCTCCCTTGGCGAATGTGTCCTCCAGCGTGCCCTTCATCAGGCCCAGCCAGTTGGCATAGGCCGCGATCTTGTCCTCCGCATCGACCGCCGCGACCGAATCCTCCAGATCGACGATCGCGGTCAGCGCGGATTCGAGCAGGATATCGGCGATCCCGGCGGGGTCATCGCGGCCGATCGGGTGCGCGCGATCCATGACGATCTCGATATGCAGGCCATTATGCCGTAGCAACAGATTGTCCTCGGCATGGCCGACGCGCTGCGCCGGGTCGGCCAGCACCGGCTCGCCGCCGGTCCAGTCGGCCCAACTTCCCGCCGCCAGTGGTACCGCGCGATCCAGGAACGCCTTGGCCCAGGCGATCACCTTGGCGCCGCGCGCGGGATCATAGCCGGGGCCTGCCGGCGCGCCGGGAATGGCATCGGTGCCATAGAGCGCGTCATACAGGCTGCCCCAGCGGGCATTGGCGGCGTTGAGGACGAAACGGGCATTGAGCACCGGCACGACCAGCTGCGGTCCGGCCAGGGTGGCAAGCTCGTCATCGACGCGCTCGGAACCGATGGTGAAGGGCGCCGGCTCGGGAACCAGATAGCCTATGTCGCGCAGGAAGGCCTGATATTCGCCCTGGTCGATCGCCTGCCCCCAGCGCGCGCCGTGCCACGCGTCGATCTTGTCCTGCAGCGCATCGCGCTTCGCCAGCAGCGCCGCGTTATCGGGTGCGAACCGCGCAAAGATGCCGGCGATCCCGGTCCAGAACTCGGCGGCATCGATGCCAGTGCCGGGCATCACGTCCCGTTCGATGAACTGGACCAGCGGCGCCGCGACGCCAAGGCCGCTCTTGTCGATCATGTCGGTCACGGACCAATACCCCCCAAGCGAATCTGCGTGTTTGAGCCGGGCCATAGCCGCACGCAGGCGGCAAAAACAGTGTATCTCGCACCCATGCGGCAATCGCGCGCGCGATATGTCCGCATGGTCTGGCGGTCGATGCGGCCGGGCGATATCACGCGCAAAATCGTGGAGGGGAAGGACCATGTCCGATATCGAAACAAAGCAGGCGATCCGGGACATGTACCACCGCTATTGCCGCGGCCTCGACCGAATGGACAAGGCAGTCGCCCTGTCGGTGTTCCACCCGGATTCGCATGTCGAGGTCGACGGCGCCTTTTCCGGCACCGGCCCCGAATTCGTCGACTGGGTGTGGATTCAGCATGCCGGCGCCGCCCGTCATCTCCACAACATCACCAACCTCTATGTCGAGCCGGCCGGCGATACAGCGTCGAGTGAGGCCTATGTCATCATGAACATGCGGATCGAGCGGCCCGAAGGGGTGACGGTGATCACCACCAACGGCCGCTATGCCGACCAATGGGTGCGCCATGACGGCCGCTGGGTGATCGTCAAACGGCTGGCGATCCAGGAATTCCAGGAATTCCGCCAGCTTGGTCATGACGGCGTGCCGGCCGACAAGACATCGGCGCGGCGCGACACCAGCGACCCGACCTACGCCCTTACCCCGCCCCTCAACCTGTCCTGAACCTGGAGACCGAGATGGATTTCGCCGAACGCTATGGCCCCTGGGCCGTCATCGCCGGGGCATCGGAGGGGACCGGTCGCGCCTTTGCCCATCGGGTCGCGGCCCTCGGCCTGCCCAGCATCCTGGTCGCGCGCCGGGCCGAGCCGCTGGCCGTGGTGGCGGAGGAGATCAGGCAGGCCCATGGCCTGGAGTGCGTCACCGCGACCGTCGACCTGGCGCGGGCCGATGCCACCGACCGGATTGCCGAGGCGGTTGGCGAACGGGAGGTCGGGCTGTTCATCTCCAACGCCGGTGCCGATCCAAATGGTGCCCGTTTCCTGGACCGCGACGTGTCGGTGTGGACCGACCTGGTCCAGCGCAACGTCATGACGACGATGCGCAACTGCCATTATTTCGCCGGGCCGATGAAGGCGCGCGGCAGGGGCGGCATCCTGCTGGTCAATTCCGGCGCCTGCTATGGCGGCGCCAGCTTCATGTCCTGCTATTCGTCGAGCAAGGCATTCGACCTCTGTTTCGGCGAGGCGATCTGGGCAGAGCTGAAACCGCATGGCGTCCATGTCCTCGACCTGATCCTGGGCATGACCGACACCCCGGCGTTCCGTAAATTACTGGCGGAAAAGGGCTTGCCCGTGCCCGACAACATCGCCTCTCCCGACGATGTCGCGCGGGTCGGGCTGGAGCGGCTGCCCTTCGGACCGGTCCATAACTGGGGCTTGGCCGACGACGATCCCGGCTATGCCATCACCAGCGCAGCCGAGCGCCGCGCCCGAGTGGAGATGATCGACAAGGCCAGCGTCCACGTCTTCGGCACGGACTGAACGATGCGGGCCGCCTATCTTCAGAATGGCACGATCCATGTCGGCCAGATGCCGGACCCGGTGCCGGCGGCGGGACAGGCGCTGGTCGCCACCCATCGCTGCGGTCTGTGCGCATCCGACGCGCATTTCCTGACCGCCGGGCAGGAGGTGGTCGACGCGTCGCGCAAACATGGCGGCCCCTATGGCCATCTCGATCTCAGCCGGCCGATCGTCATGGGCCATGAATATGTCGGCGAGATACTGGACTATGGCCCCGGCAGCCGCCGGCCGCTGAAGGTCGGCACCAGGGTGACGTCCCAGCCGGTGGTCCGCACCGGCAGCGGCCATGAAATCATCGGCCAGAGCCATGTCTGCCCCGGCGGCTTCGGCGAATATATGCTGCTGGACGAAAATGCGCTGCTGGCCGTGCCGGACGGGCTCGACGCCGATCTCGCCGCCCTGGTCGAACCGCTCGCCGTCGGCCTTGAACATGCGCGCATGGGCGAACCGGACAGGAACGACATGGCGCTGGTCGTCGGCTGCGGCGCGATCGGCCTTGGCGTCATCGCCGGGCTGAAACTGCTGGGCATCGCGCCGATCGTCGCGGCCGATTTCGACCCGCACCGCCGCGACATCGCCATCGCCATGGGCGCTGACGTCGCGATCGATCCGGCCGCGCTGTCGCCCTATGACCCGATCCCTGACCTCGGCATGCGCCGCGCCAACCTTGTCTATGAATGCGTCGGCAAGCCGGGCATGCTGGCGATGCTGATGAACAATGTCGGCTTCGGCGCGCGCATCGTCGTCGGCGGTTTCTGCCTGCAGCCGGAACAGATCTACGTGCCGTCAGGTCAGATGAAGCGGTTGAAGATCCATTTCGCCGCCGGCGAGGAGCAGCAGGATATGGAACTTGCCCTGCGCTCGATCGCCGACGGCAAGCTGGACATGCACCCCTGGCTGGGTGCCCGCATCGGCTTGGACGGCGTCGCCGACGCCCTGGTCGCGATGAACGATCCCAAAAGCCCGATCCGAACGGTCGTCGATCCACGCACCCTCTGACAGCTTCCCCCCGCCGTTAAAGCCCCTGCGTCGCGCCACCGTGTCGCGCCACCATGTCGCGTGCGATACAATTCGCGACAAATTCCTACATAATTTGGCATAAAGTTTTTAACGGGCACGTGTAGGGCGCTTGGCTCGATAGGCGGCGAAACCGCAAAGGGGAAAATTTAATGTCGAAAGCCTCCTGCATGTCGCGCGCGTCGTGGCTCGCCCTTACCGCGATGCTGGGCGCCGTGCCGACCGCGGCCTTTGCCCAGGGTCAGGCCGCCGCGCCCCAGGCCGCCACACCGACCACGCCCGCTACACCTGCGGCAGCCCCCGCACCGGCACCGGCCGCGGAGCCCGAGGAGGATGACGGTGCGATCGTTGTCGAGGGTATTCGTCAGCGCGGCTCCGTGGAAGGCGACATCAAGCCTGACCAGACGCTCAGCCCTGAAGATATCCAGGCGCTCGGCACGACCAATGTCGGCGAGTTGCTGGACGCGTTGACCGACCAGATCGGCGCGGATGCGTCCAACCCGCCGGTCACCCTGCTCAACGGCAAGCGCATTTCGGGCCGCCAGGAAATTGCCGACATTCCGAACGAGGCGATTTCCCGCACGGAAATCCTGCCGCCGGAAGTCGCGCTGAATTATGGCTATTCCGCCAACCAGCGCGTGATCAACGTCGTCCTGGTCCCCAGTTTCCGCGCACTATCGGCCCAGGTCGGCGGCAGCACATCGACCAAGGGCGGCCGCGAAGGCGGTTCGGGCAATGTCACCTTCCAGTCGATCACCGGCGATAACCGCATCAACATCAGCCTGGACGCGCGCCTGACCGACAAGCTGCTGGAGAGCGAGCGCGATATCACGCCGGTGCGCTCCAGCCCGCAATATTCGCTGGGTGGCAACATTTACGGCATCGTGCCCGCTGGTTCGCCGCCAGGCACGGCCGCGATCATCGATCCGGCACTGTCGACCCTGGCGGGCGTTCCGGTGCTCAATGCCGACGTGCCCGACAGCGCCGCCAACGGCGCGCCGACGCTTGCTTCCTTCTTGCCGGGCGCCAACAGCCCGTCCGTCTCTGACCAGGGCCAGTTCCGGACGCTGCAGCCGCGCACCCGCCAATATTCCGCCAATGTCACTGTGTCGCGCGCATTCGGCGCGGTATCGGGCTCGGCCAACGCGCGGCTACAGCGCAATGAAAGCCTTTCGCTTCAGGGCCTTTCGACCAGTTCAGTCATCGGCACCAACGGTATCACCAACGGACTGTTGACCATCCCCGCCGGCAGCCCATTCTCTCCGTTCAGCCGCGATGTCTCGCTTGCCCGGCTCTTTCCCGAAGGCGACGTGCTGGATCAGAACAGCAAGACCAACAATGCCCATCTCGGCCTGACTTTGTTCGGTCCGCTGGCCGGCCGCTGGAACTGGAGCTTCAACGGCACCTACGATTACAACAACCAGAAAACCTTCAACAATCGCGGTGTCGACACCTCCGCCCTTCAGCGCGCGATCACCGCCAGGGATCCGGCCGTCAATCCGTTCGGCACGATTGCGGCGTCGCTGCTCGCCGCGCGCCCGCTCGACACCGGCAATACCCAGTCCAACCAGTTCGAAGGCAATGTGAACGTCGCCGGCCCGCTGTTCAAGGCGCCTGCCGGCGATGCGCGCGTCACCCTGACCGGCAACTTCAACAGCAACGATCAGACCAGCACGACCGTCCGTTCGGGTGTCACGACCGAGGCCGGCTTCCATCGCAACGTCGCCAGCGGCCGCGCCAACCTGTTCCTGCCGATCACCAGCCGCCGTGAAGGGTTCCTCGATGCGATCGGCGATCTGTCATTGACCGCCAACGCCAATGTCCAGGATGTCTCCGACTTCAGTACGCTCAAGGGCTATGGCTTCGGCTTCAACTGGGCGCCGATCGTCGGCATGCGCCTGAATGGATCGATCAACAATGGCCGACAGGCACCGAGCGCCAATCAGCTGAACGCCCCGGTCCTGGTGACCCAGAACGTCCCGGTATTCGACTACCGCACCGGCACGACCGTGTTCGTCAACCAGACCAGCGGCTCGAACCCCAATCTGCTGGCGTCCAAGACCCGCCGGATCAACCTGACGTTCAACCTGCAGCCGTTCGCCAACCGCAACTGGAATTTCACGGCGCAATATACCAATAATCGCGGCGTCAACACGCCCAATGGCTTCCCGTCGCAGTCGCCCGACATCGAAGGCGCGTTCCCCGATCGCTTCATCCGCGATTCCGGTCCCGACGGCATTGCCGGCAATAATGACGATCGCCTGATCGCGATCGACACGCGACCGGTCAATTTCAGTCAGGAAAAGCAGTCGAGACTACGCTACGGCTTCAACCTCTCCTTCTTCCTCGCTCCTCCCCCACCGCCACCTCCCAGAGGCGGTCGTGGCGGCCGCGGCGGGGCCGATGCTTTGGCCGATGTGCCTAATGGTCCCGGCGGCGGTCGGGGCCCTGGCCCGGGCGGCTTTGGCGGACCCGGTGGCGGCCGCGGCTTTGGCGGCCCCGGTGGCGGCGGTCGCGGCGGTGGCGGCAATTTCGGTGGCCCGGGCAATGTCCGTCCGCGCCTGCAGCTGGAGCTGTTCCACACCTGGAACTTCGTCGATACGGTCCTGATCCGGCCGGGCCTGCCGATCATCGACAATCTCGGCGGCGGCGCGACCAATGGGCGCGGGCGGCCGGTCCATCACGTCGACGCGAATATCGGCGTCAACTTCTCCGGCTTCAACATCCGGGCGGAGAACACTTGGGACGCGGCGACCAAGGTCAACGGCGCGCTCGGTGGCGGGTCGACGCTCCGCTTCGGTGCGCAGACCAATACCAATCTGCGTTTCATCGCCAATTTCGATCAAATGCCGAAGCTCATCAAGAACGTCTCGTTCCTGACGCACAGCCGGGTAATTTTCGGCATCAACAATGTCTTCGACTTCCATCAGAAGGTGGTCGATGCCTCCGGCAACACGCCGATCCAATATGAACCGGATCGCGTCAATCCGGTCGGTCGCACCATCTCCCTGAACTTCCGCAAGCAGTTCTGAGGACAAGTCCGCGATAGGAAGAAGCGGTTGGTCCGATCATCGGGCCAACCGCTTTTTCATGCCTGCCGCGAATTGCTGATCGCGGAACCGAAGAGGCTTTCGGGCGACCGCCAGTCGAGCCGGACGCGGCGATGAGCGATCAGCCAGTCGTCGCCGACCTTGCGGAATGTATCGAGGTAAAAGCCGGCATGGTCCGGCCCGATGTCGGTCCAGGCGACCCAGTAGGTTCGCGCCCGGGCGCTGTCGGGGCCAAGCAACTCGATATGGCTGGTCGACAAATGATGCCGCGCGAACGTTGCCTGATGGACGCGGCCGCTGTCCGCCGGCCGGTCGCGCCAGCGTAGCTGCCACTGGCGGATCGCCTCGCGCCCCTCAAAGCGGAAACTGTCGCTCTCCGGCACGCCCTCCGACTCCATGACCGCATCCTCGGCGAAGGTCGCGGCCAGCGCATCGGCCTTCAGCCGATCGCCGGCGACGGTATAGGCGGCCATGGTCTTGCGGATCGCCTCGCGGGCGAGCAGCTCTTCCAGAGCATCTTGGCTAATTCCCAAATTATCCAACATGCTCTGATTCTCCGTTTACGCGTCGTTCGATGCGGAAAACCGGTACCCACTTTTCCGCACGATGCTTGTCGATCATCCCACCATCACCCCGCCCGCATCGACGTTGATCGACTGGCCGGTGATCGTCCGCGCCTGGTCGGAGGCCAGGAACAACGCCATGTTGGCGACATCCTCCGGCGTCGAGATCACGCCCTTCAGCGCGACGCCGGACAGCACCGCCGCCCTCTTCTCCTCGACGCTGATCCCTTCTTCCTTGGCGGTGCGCGCGAACCAGCTCTTCAGCAGCTCGGTCTCGATCTGTCCCGGCACCAGGCAGTTGCAGCGGATGCCATAAGGCCCGCCCTCGGTCGCGATCACCTTGGTCAGGGTGCGCAACGATGCCTTGGCGGCGCTGTAGTGACTCTTGCGCGGCAGGCCGTTCCAGCCGGCGGTGGAGGAGAAATTGACGATCGCGCCGGTCCTGCGCTCCAGCATCGACCGGCGGATGACCTCGCGGCTGCACAGCATCGCCGCGGTGACATCGACCGCGAAGGTATTGTTCCAGTTCTCAAGCGTCTGTTCCCAGATGAACAGATCCTTCCCCGGCGCTGCGGCGTTGTTCATCATCACGTCGACCTGGCCCCAACGGTCCATCGCGACATCGACCATCGCGGCAACATCCGCCTCGCTAGTGACATCCGCCTGGATCGCGACCGCCGCATCGCCGATCTCCGCTGCCGCCGCCTCGACCAGCTCGACCCGGCGCGCGGCCATCACCACCTTCGCGCCCTCATCGGCCAGCATCTTCGACATCACTGGCCCCAGGCCGGTGCTGGCGCCGGTGACGATCGCGACCTTGCCTTCAAAACGCCGGGTCAAGCCGCCGCTCCCAGGTCGATAACCTTGCGCATCGTGTCGTGCGAGTCCGCCGATCCGTCGAGGGCGCGGTTATGGCGCTCCTGTATCCGCCAGCCGTCGGCCGTGCGGGCCAGCGTCCAGTGGTTGACCGCCGCGCGCCAGACGAACCAGCGTTCACCCTCCTTCAGGATGACGAAGCTGTATCCGACCGCTTCCGCACTGTCTCCGTTGACGGTAATGCGCGGCGTGCCGGTAAAATGCGACACGCCGGTCGACACCAAGCCCTTGTGCCCCTCGGTCTCGTACATGGCGACAAGCTGGTCCGGCGCCTCCAGCCGGGTACCGCCGCTGATGCCGCCGCTGAAATTATAGCCGCCGCCTTCCGTCCACAGCGCAGCCGCCGGCTCGCTCGACCCGCTGTCGACCAGCGGGCCATAGCTCATCAGCAGGTCCAGTATCTCAAGCTTGTCCTCGGCGGCGCGCAGCCGCGCCTCCAGGCTCAATAGCCTCTGGTCGATGTCCAATCCTCTACCTCCCGGGGTTTGAATGTCGCGCCCGGTATTGCCCCGGACTTGGTGTTCAGGTCGAAACCGATCGCATCGGCGCCGCCCTCGATCGGCACGCCGAAGGCGGTGATCGCCCAGCTTGTCATGACGTAATGGCCGATGGTGAAGACCAGATCCATCATCTGGGCACGGCTGTAATAGCCGGACAGCTGCGCCCAGAGCGCGTCGGTAACCCCGCCGGTGTCGATCAGCTCATCGACCAGGGCCAGGCAAGCGCGGTCGAGATCGTCCCAGTTGCCGGCGCTGGCGCCATCGCGGACCGCCGCGATCTCATCCAGGGTGATGCCGCCCTTGATCGCGTAGCCGACATGGTTGTGCCACTCATAGGCGGACTTCACCCGATAGGCGACGCGCAGGATCACCAGCTCCTGCTGGCGGGTCGCGATGCTGTTATCGACCAGCAGATGCTTGCCCCACTGGTTGAAGGCCGTTGCCAGCGGCGGATTGTTCGCCATCGCCATGATGATATTTGTCTTGGAGCCCTCTTCCCAGCTGTTGGGCTCGCCCCAGAAAGCGAAAACTTCGCGCGCCGCGTCGGTCCATTCCTCGCGCGGCAGGGCGGGGATTCGTTCGGGCAAATCGGACATGATCTCTCCACTTTTCCTAAGGTTTGCGTGCGAAAATGTCTTTCGCGACCAGCCTGTCCCATATCCCTTGCTTCAACTGTCGAGCCTTGTCGAGGGTCGCTTGAACGGACCTGCGCGATGCGCCAGACCCCACGTTGAAAAACTATCCTTCGCCTCTATGGCAAGGACCGGCGCCGACAATGAATCGGGCGCCGCACATATTTCGGCGATCGGCTGGCGGACCGTCGGCATCGCATAGGGAGGGAATGCATGGATCTGCAACTGAAGGGCAAGCGGGCGCTGGTGACCGGCAGCAGCAGCGGCATCGGCGAAGCCATCGCCCGGATGCTCGCGGCTGAAGGCGCGGCGGTGGTGGTCCACGGCCGCAACCGCGAACGGGCAGAGGCTATCGCTTCCGAGATCGGCGCCGCCGGCGTTGCCATTGGCGATCTCTCGACCGATAAGGGGGCTGAGGACGTCCATGCCGAGGCGGTCAAGGCATTGGGCGGACCCATCGACATTCTGATCAACAATGCCGGCGGCAATTCGGCCGGCAATACCTCCAAACCGCCGATCGACATCGTCCCCGAGGATTGGGTATCCAACTATAACAGCAATACACTGCCGGCGGTGCGGCTGGCGCGACTGGCTGTGCCCGCCATGGTTGCGGCCAAGTGGGGCCGGGTAATCAATGTTTCGAGCGCGGTCGCGGTCCAGCCTAACAATCTCGGATCCGACTATTCGGCTGCGAAGTCGGCGCTCAACAATTTCACCGTCAGCCTCGCCGGTTCGCTGAAGGGCGTCGGCGTCACCGCCAATACCGTTTCGCCCGGCGTCATCGCCGTCGACGGCCTGATGCGCATGGGACGCGAGACGTTCGGCAATCCCGACATCACGATCGAGGAAATCGCCCACAAGCTGGCCGAGCTCAAGGTGTTCGACCTGCCGCCCGCCGGCCGGCTGGGCTTGCCCGAGGAGTTGGCATTCGTCACCTGCATGCTGGCCAGCCCGATGGCGGGCTTCGTCACCGGCGCGAACTATCGCGTCGATGGCGGCCAGAACCGTTCGCTCAACTGATGGGGGCCGCCATGTCGGACAAGCAGTATCGCGTCATCCAATGGGCCACCGGCGTCGTCGGCTCGGCCGCGCTCAGGCACTTCATCCAGAACCCTGTCATCGACCTGGTCGCCGTCCGGGTGTTCAATCCGGACAAGGTCGGCAAGGATGCCGGCGACCTGGTCGGCCTGCCGAAGACCGGTATCCTCGCGACCGACGATCAGGAAGCGATCATCGCCATGGACGCCGACTGCGTGATGTTCGCGCCGCTCCATGGCAATGCCGAAAATCTCGACCTCATCTGCCGGATGCTGGCGTCGGGCAAGAACGTCATCTCGACCTTGGGGCCGTTTGTTCCCAATAAGTTTTTCCCCGACGAAACCGCGCGGATCGAGGCTGCATGTCGCGAGGGCAACAGTTCCTTCCATCCCTGCGGCGTCCACCCCGGCTTCTCGGGCGACATCATGCCGTTAACGCTGATCCGACTGATGGACCGCATCGACTGTATCGAGGTGTCGGAGATCATCGACAAGGTCCGCAACCCGATGGTCTATACCGAGATGATGGGCTTCGGACAGGACCCAGAGCATCTTCTCGCCAACCCCCGGCGCTCACCCGAAACCTATCGCACCTTCTACGGCTCGATGGACATGATCGCCAAGGCGCTGGGCAAGGAGATCGAGAAGGTCACGGTCAAGTTCGAGGTGTCGAAGGCACTGAAGGACATCAAACATGCCTTTGGCGAGGTGAAGCAGGGCACCGTCGGCGGCCAGCATTATGAATGGACCGCCTGGGTCGAGGGTCAGCCGCTGATCGTCTATCATTTCTACTGGCAGCTTGGGCAGGACCTTGACCCGCTGTGGGAAGAGGGCGAGAATTGCTACCGCATCCGCATCAAGGGCGAGCCGCCGCTGGAGGTCAAGCTGATGGGCGCGCCGGAGGCCGATGGCGTCCGCCCGTTCCTGGGGCTACCCTGGACCGGCCTGGTCGGCGCGACCGCGCTGCAGGCGGTCTGCGATGCCGCGCCGGGCATCGTCACCCATATCGATTTCGGCGTCGTCCAGCCCAAGGGCATGGTCAGGCGCTGACCGCAGGAAGGGAATGAAGATGGCGAACAAGGTTGCGCTGGCAGAGGGCGGCGCGGGCATCGACGCGATCCGGATCGTCGAACAGGATGTGCCGGCGCCCGGCCCCGGTGAGGCGCTGGTCCGGCTGTCCGCCGCGACCCTCAACTTTCGCGACCTGCTGTTCGTCTCCGGCCGGCTGAAGGGCATGGCCAAGACGCCCGACTATGTGCCGCTCTCCTGCGCGACCGGAGAGGTTGTGGCGATCGGCGACGGGGTCACGTCCGTCTCGGTCGGCGACCGCGTCAATCCGACCTTCAACCAGGGCCAGGCGCCCGGCGCGCCGATGCCGTTCATGCTCGGCGGCAATGCCGACGGCGTCGCCCGGCAATGGGCGGTGTTTCCCGCCGAATATCTCTGCCGCGTCCCCGATGAACTGGGCGACCTCGAGGCCGCGACCCTGGCCTGCGCCGGCCTCACCGCCTGGAGCGCCCTGTTCGGCAAGCGTCCGATCCAGGCCGGCGAAACCGTCCTGGTCCAGGGCACCGGCGGCGTCTCGCTTGCGGCACTGCAATGGGCCAAGGCGGCCGGGGCGACGGTGGTCATCACGTCCTCCTCCGATGCCAAGCTCAGGCGCGCGGCGGCACTCGGCGCCGACCAGGGCGTCAACTATAGGACAGAGGCCGACTGGGCCGGCGCGGTCGGCAAGGTGCTGGGCGGACGCGGCGTCGACATCGTCGTCGATGTTGCTGGCGCCTCTCAGGTCCAGGCAGCCGCCAACCTGCTGAACGACGGCGGCATCATCGCCGCCATCGGCATGCTCGACGGCGATTTCAGCTGGAACGTCCAGCTCGACAAGACGCTCGTGCCGATTTCGGTCGGCACGCCGGAACAGCATGCGGCGATGCTTGCCTTCGCCGCCCGCCACGGCGTCCGGCCGGTGGTCGATATGGTCTATGACCTCGACCGGATCGGCGATGCGTTGCACCGGCTGGAAAGCGGCCGCTTCTTCGGCAAGATCGGCATCGCGCTGCAGTAGGTGGTCCTGGGATGGGCCTCAGACATGAATGAAATCGACCGCCTGGCCGCCATCGATGCGATCCGTCAGCTCAAGCATCGCTATTTCCGCGGCGTCGACACCAATGACGGCGATCTGGTCCGCGCCCTGTTGGCCGAGGATTGCGTGCTCGACTATCGCGGCTGCTGCACCGATCCCGTGTCCGGCCACGATTATATGCCGGCGATGAACATCGTCCTTAACGGCCGCGACAGCTGGACCGCCGGTGGCCTGGCAAAGGCCGGCATCGTCAGCGTCCATCAGGGCCACGGTGCGGAGATCGACATCGTGTCCGACACCCGCGCCAGCGCGATCTGGTCGATGACCGACCGGCTGTTCATGCCCCCTGGCCGCCCTTTCGCGGTGATGACCGGCCATGGCTATTATCATGAAACCTATGTCAGGACCGACGGCATCTGGCGGATCGCGACGCTCAGGATCGACCGGATAAGGGTGGAAGTCCGCTGAGCGTCACCGCCAATCACTGCACAAAATGGTGATTTACCTTTTTGTGCCATGACCGCTGAAAACCAGGCGCGCTTTGTTCGCTATCAGATCGAATATTTCGATCGCGCACGCACACTTTCCAAAGGCGTTCCGGCCCGTCAAAGATTGTCGATCGAGGCCCGCGCCGCCAATGCCGCGCGCCAGCTTGGCCGCTTCGCCGAAGCAGAGGCGATGCGCAAAACCGCGCTGGCAACCTACGCTCAAGCACCCGACGATCAAAGCTGGAAAAGCTACCTCACCGCGCTGAGCACGGTCATCGCGCGCGAGGACGCTACGACCGAACCACTCGACATGATCCCGAAAGACATGGTGGGGCTCGTCTGCAAGGACCGGGCCATCAAGAGCGATTTCGACAAGGCGACCTGCCCGGCAACCTAACCCGCCCCATATCCGACAGCTTGGCATCGGGCATATGGCGTCCGACCGGTCATTCATCGACAATCATCAAACGGATACCTATTTTATGAAAGATTCGAATCTTTCGAAAGGTACGACCATGATTAGGGTTTCCTCCTCCGAATTCATCAAGGGTTACGGCATTCTGTCGGACAAGGCGCTCGTCGAACCTCTGACCATCACCCGCAACGGACGGGATCGCCTGGTGGTCGTCTCCGCCGAGATGTTCGAGGAACTGCAGCGGGCCTCCATCCGCTCTCGATCAATCGAGGATCTGGACCCGGAAGAGATCGAAGCGATCGGCGCATCGCGTGTGCCGGCTGAATATGCCTATCTGGACGAACAGGCCAAAGATCAGGCGTGACAGTCCCGTCGCCATTTCCGGGCTTGGTCATTCGATATTCCTATCTTTGGCATCGCGAACATCGCGCGGGGAAAGAGGAAGGGCGAAAGGATCGACCGGCGGCGATCCTCATGACCGCCAAGGGCTCGGCTAATATGACGCGCGTCTATGTGTTGCCCATTACCCATGCACAGCCCGCCAGCAACGAGGTCGCGATTGAGATACCGCTCGGAATTAAACGCCTGATCGGTCTCGACACGCAACCATCCTGGATAGTGCTCGACGAACTGAATGATTTCGTCTGGCCCGGCTTTGATCTCTCACCCGTTCCCGGCAGCGCACCGCCAAATTACAGCTATGGCGTGCTCCCTCCCGCCTTTTTCGATCAGGTTCGGGACAGGTTTTTAGCGCTCTATGACGCGCGTCGTGTGAAAACCGCGCGTCGGGACTAATCTGCTCTGACGGGACGTGCTGAGGCCCATCGCGCCAACGTTACCCCGCCCGGATCAGCTCCCGCCCGATCAGCATGCGCCGGACCTCGTTGGTCCCTGCGCCGATGTCCAGCAGCTTGGCGTCGCGCATATAGCGTTCGACCGGCCAGTCCTTCGTATAGCCCGCGCCACCCAGGGCCTGCACAGCCTCCAGCGCGACCGTCACCGCATTTTCGCTGGCCAGCAGGATTGCGCCGGCAGCATCGAAGCGGGTGGTCCGGCCCATGTCGCAGGCGCGTGCCACCGCATAGACATAGGCGCGGGCGGAATTCAGCGCGACATAGATGTCGGCGACCTTGGCCTGGATCAGCTGGAACGCACCGATCGGCTGGCCGAACTGCCGCCGCTCGCGGACATAGGGCAGCACCGTGTCCAGGCACGCCTGCATGATGCCGAGCTGGATGCCCGCCAGCACCGTGCGCTCATAATCGAGGCCGGACATCAGCACGCCGACACCGCCGTTGAGCGGCCCCATCAGATTCTCCTCGGGCACGGCGCAATCGTCGAACAGCAGTTCACCCGTCGGCGACCCGCGCATGCCGACCTTGTCGATCTTCTGGCCGGTCGCGAAGCCAGGGAAATCCTTTTCGATCAGAAAGGCGCTGATGCCGCGACCGCCGGCTTCCGGCTCGGTCTTGGCATAGACGACGATGGTGTCGGCAACTGGGCCGTTGGTGATCCAGAACTTGCTGCCATTGAGGATGTAGCGGTCGCCCTTCTTCTCGGCCTTGAGGGTCATCGACACCACATCCGACCCCGCCCCGGCCTCCGACATTGCCAGGGCGCCGACATGCTCGCCGGAGATCAGCTTGGGCAGATAGCGCGCCTTCTGGTCGGCATTGCCCCAGCGGCGGATCTGGTTGACGCACAGATTGCTGTGGGCGCCATAGCTGAGGCCGACCGAGGCCGAGGCCCGGGCAACCTCCTCCTGTGCAACGACATGTTCCAGATAGCCGAGGCCAAGGCCCCCATCGGCTTCCTCCACGGTAATGCCGTGCAGGCCGAGCGCGCCCATTTCCGGCCAGAGCTCACCCGGAAAGCGATCGTCGGCGTCGATCCGGGCGGCAAGCGGCGCGATCCGGTCGGCAGCGAAGCGCGCGACCGTGTCGCGGATCATGTCCGCGGTTTCGCCCAGGGCAAAATCGAAATCGGCCATCGCCTTAACGATACTGCACACCGGGCGAGATCGCCAGACAATCCAGCATCTTCGCCACATCCTTCATCGACACCGACTTCGGCTGGCGCAGCCACCAGGCGAGAATCTCGACCATGGCGCCGACGGTGATGCTGACGCCCAGATCCTCCGGCAGCGCCCCGCGCGACATCACCCGGGCATTGGCCGTCGCCACCCGGATGAGCTCGTCGCGCATCGTCCGCTCGGCACCGCCATTGAGCAGGATCGACCACAGGGTCCGATGATCGTCGACATAGCGGCACAAGGCCATGCAGGATCCGCGCACATCGTCCGACACCATCGCCGGCAGCGAGATTTCGACAAGCCGGCGGATCTGATCCGCAGCCAGATCCTCCAACAGCGCCGCCTTGGTCGGAAAGTGGCGAAAGAAAGTCGCGTAATTGATCCGGGCTTCCGTAGCGATGTCGCGGATGGTGATATCATCGAACGGCTTGCGCGCCGCCAGGGTGAGCAGTGCCTTGTGCAGCGCCCCGCGCGTGCGGACCATGCGCGCGTCCATGGTCATCGGCCGGCGCGCAGCGGGAGGATCGGTGATCCGCTCCAGGTCGATCTGGGTCATGCCCCCTTGGCTAGGGTCCAATTCGCCTTTCCGCAATGACCCTCTCCGGAGATTGACCGGTACAGTCTAAGGAGTTACGCAATATCTATTGCATAAAACCGGTAACACCAGAGAGGAAAATCGCGTGGAAAGCCCGACGGCCAAATCCACTTCCCATCGCACCCACTGCAAGATCTGCACGAACCAGTGCGGCGTGGTCGTCGATGTCGAGGGCGACCAGATCGTCAAGGTCCGGGGCGATTTCGACCATCCGTTAAGCAAGGGCTATACCTGCCCCAAGGGCCGGGCCCTCGCCGGCTATCACCATAACCCCCAAGCGATCACCCAGCCGATGATGCGGATCGACGGCCGCCTGACGCCGGTGTCGTGGGATGCTTGCCTGGATGATCTGGCGGCGCGGCTGCGGACGGTCATCGACAGGCACGGCGCCAATGCCGTCGGCTTCTATTTCGGCAGCGGCCTTGGCATGGACGCGTCGGGCTATCGCCTGGCCGACACCTTCTACAAGGCGATGACCGGTGAAGGGGGCGCGCCGCCCAAATTCTCGCCCCTTACGATCGATGGCACCGCGAAAGTGCTCGTCGCCTGCCTGGTCGGGGGCTTTCCTGGCCTCGGCCCGCGCACCGACGACGCCAATGTCGACATGCTGCTCTATGTCGGCTCCAACCCGATGGTCAGCCATGGCCACAATACCGGCATGTTCAACCCGGCCGGGCCGATCCGCCTTTCCAGCACATTGGGATCCTAAGCTTAGAATTCCACGTGGACAAGTTGTCGCG
>JADMIO010830110.1_pt1 | contig 120215 bp, 101 predicted proteins | sample 8958161 | NCBI WGS metagenome assembly JADMIO01 (sample SAMN16585339, study PRJNA669376) | soil metagenome | isolation source: Crop rotation soil | place: USA: Cullars Rotation, Alabama | collected 2011 | reverse complement strand
GCGACAACTTGTCCACGTGGAATTCTAAGCTTAGGATCCCAATGTGCTGGAAAGACGTTCGCCGGTGTGGCGACCCTCGATGCGGGACATCATGAGGCAGGAACTGCTTATGCCGTGTTCCAGGTCTTTGGGAACGCGGCGCCACTGGTAGCGCGCACGCACGATTTCGGCCAGCATTGGAAATCCATCGCCGCGGGCCTGCCGCAAGGAACGGCTTGGGCCGTGCGTGAAGATCCCGTGCGCAAAGGATTGTTGTACGCGGCCATCGATCACGGAGTCTTTGTCTCCTTCGACGATGGCGACCACTGGCAGTCTCTGCAATTGAATCTGCCGATGTCGCAGATGCGCGACTTGGCCGTGCACGACAACGACTTGCTGGTCGCGACCTTCGGACGGGCGTTGTGGGTGCTGGACGACATTTCCCCACTGCGGCAGCTCGGGCCGGAGGTGACGAACGCCTCCGCCTATCTATTCAAGCCGGCAACGGCAGTCCGAGTGCGTTGGGACATGAATAACGACACACCGCTTCCGCCGGAGACCGCCGCTGCGCCCAACCCTCCCGATGGGGCGATCGTCGATTACTACCTGAAATCGCCGGGTCGCGATATCGCGCTGGAGATCCACGACGCCAAGGGGCAAGTCGTGCGCCGCTTCACGATGACGCCCGAGCCGGCACCGTCGCAGCCGCCGAACGCGCCCGAGTACTGGTTCAAAGCGATACCGACTGTCTCGAACAAGGCGGGACACAACCGCTTCGTGTGGGACCTGCGCTATCCGCACCCGCCGCTGCTGACCTACGGATACTTCGGCGCGCACCTCGACTACTTCGAATACACGCTGCCGGACCACTCCATTCCCGGCGAGACACCACGCTGGCAGCCGCAAGGCCCCCTGGTCACGCCCGGAAAGTACGAAGCCGTGTTGACAGTCGATGGCCAAACGTTCCGCCAGGCATTCGAGGTCAAGCCCGACCCGCGCGTGAAAGTCTCGCCCGCTGACTTCGAAGCGCAACTGGCGCTGGAGCAGCGTCTGAACCGCGGCATGGCTGCCAGCTACGAAGCTTGGAACCAGGTGCACGCAACGCGCACGGTGCTGGCGGAGCAGAAAACAAAGCTCGGCAACAATGCCGCCAAGGCTGCAACCAACGCCGTTGATGCGCTGGACAAGCAACTGGGCGTGTTCGAAGACGGCGGCCGCGGTGAAACCGGATTCGGGCCGCTGAACCGCGATATCGGGCGTTACGTCAGCATGGCCGGTTCGGCCGACGGTCGTCCGACACAGAGCCTCACAGCCGCCGCTTCATCGCAGTGCGCCGAGATCGACAAGGCGCTGGCGCGGTGGAAGGACTTCAACGCCAAACAGGTGACGGAATTCAATGCGTCGGCGCAGCAGAACGGCTTGGCGCCATTGCCGGTCGCGACGCAATTCGCCGCCGGGTGCGGTCAATAGCAGTCGTTCGCTTGTTCTTGCGCCGCAACCCTTGTGCCTGAGAGAATCGGCGCGGGATGTCGACGCCCAGTCTACAAACGTCTTCGCAACGCGCCGCTGCCTTGGAAGCCGCGCTGCGCGGCATCATCCGCGGCCAGGACGAAGTGGTGCGCCTGGCGCTGGTGGCCCTCTTCTCGCGCGGGCATCTGCTGATCGAAGGCGTTCCCGGGGTCGGCAAGACGACGATGGCACAAGCGCTGGCTCGCGCTCTCGATGTGGACTTTCAGCGCGTCCAGTTCACCAGCGACATGCTGCCTAGCGACGTGCTCGGCATCTCCATGTACTCGACCGCCGAGCAACGCTTCGAATTCAAGCGCGGTCCCGTGTTCACCAACGTCCTGCTCGCCGACGAGATCAACCGCACCACGCCTAAGACACAATCCGCGCTGCTGGAGGCGATGAACGAGTACCAGGTCACCGTCGACCGCGATTCCTACCCCTTGCCACAGCCGTTCCTGGTGATTGCGACGCAAAATCCGGTCGAGCACCACGGGACTTATCCGTTGCCCGAATCCCAGCTTGATCGTTTCCTGGTCCGCGCGCAGATGACTTATCCGGCTGCCGCCAGCGAACGCCAGATCCTTCGCTCCGAGGCCGGTGCCGCGCGCCTCGACGATGTGCGCCCCGTGCTCTCCGGCGCCGACGTGCTCTTCATTCAGGATGAAGTCACACGCGTCCAGGTGGATGATTCGCTGGTGGAGTACGCGCTGAAGATCGTCGCGCTGACCCGCGAGTCGACGTACTTGTCGCTCGGCGTATCGCCGCGCGGCAGCATGGCGCTGTACCGCGCCGCTCAGGCAATGTCGCTGCTCGAAGGACGGAACTTCGCGACACCGGAGGATTTCAAGTCGCTGGCGATCCATGTCTTCGCGCACCGCGTCGTGATCAGCGGCCGCTACTCTTCGACGCTGAAGAAGACAGACCAGGCGGAACAGATCCTGCACGACATCGTCCAAAGCGTGCCGGTGCCGGTATAGCTTCCGCATCTGGGAAATCGGCTAACCGCCTTCCGTCGATTCTCCTGCTTAACGCTTCGGATATGCGGCTAACCTGTGCTCATGGAATACAGGGAAGCTTTGCCCATCCTGCGCCACCTCGCGGATGGGATTGACCCCGTGAATCGTCGACCCTTCGCGAAGGACGCGCCCTACAACCAGCCGGATGTGATCCGTCCATTACAGGCAGCTGTCCGAGCAGTGGAATGGGCGGATCGTAAGACATCGCTGCCCGGCAATGTGGGCAGGGCGTGGTCGCCCGAAGAAGACGAACAGCTGCGGCGGGAGTTTCACTCGTCGGTCGAGTTCAGCGAAATGGCTCGTCGTCACGGGCGAACGCGTGGCGCCATCATCACCCGACTGGAGCGCTTAGGAGAAATGCAGCCCTCCAATCGCACGGCAGGATGAGCGGATAAGCTCGCGTCGTCGGAAAGGCACCGACTCCGTCTCGCCAGAAATGGCGCCTGGGGCGTGACTCTTGGCGAGTCGGAGCGGGTGGTGTTCCCGCGACGCTAGCCCAACCGCGATTACATTTTTTTCTTCGGCGTCATGGCTTTCTTACCGCTGCCAAGCGCCTGCTCGACCGGGATCTCCTTGCCCGCCGCATCCACGTAGTGAATGTCGAAAGCCCCGCTGGTATTGATATACAACACGCAGGCCGTAGTGCATTTCAACGCATGCTCGTGCTTTCCAGGCAGGTTGACGAAGTAACCGGGAGCCAGGGAAGTGTCAGCAGAACCCTTCATCTTCAGGTTCGCCGAGCCGCTGACCCACGTGACCCTCTCGGCAGCCGTGTGCCAGTGCATCGGGATGCTGCATCCCGCCGACGCTTTTCCGTAGATCGTCGCCGCGCCCTTGAACGGATCGCCCATCACGGGAAGGCCCTTGAAGCACTCGGGCAGACCGGGAATATTGATCAGCTTATCGTCCGTAGGTTTGGTCGCCATTGCCTGGTCCTGCGCCATCGCCAAGGAAGCACAGCACAGGACGAGCAGGCACGTAAGAAACATCTTCATTGTTTCTCCTCCACCCCAGAATTTGCCGACATTTTACAATGTCGGAACTCGGGGTGCCGACATGAAGCCGAAGTCGTTATATCTGGTGCTCTGTCTCGCTGGATTGTTCCTTCCTTATTCTCAGCTCGTGCCATGGCTACTGGAAAACCGCTCCTTATCTGGATTCCTGCCGGCGATGTTCGCCAACCGCATCAGCACGTTCTTCGTCGCAGACGTTGTGGTGTCGGCGATCGTGCTGATCGCGTTCATGAGGACGGAACGCAAGCGACGACCGCTGCGGCATGCCTGGGCGCCGATCGTGGCGCTGCTGACAGTTGGAGTCTCGCTGGCGCTCCCGTTGTTCCTGTACCTGCGCGAAGCCGAGTTGGAAAGTAGGGACGCCAAAACTGCGGCTGGCGCGCGATAATGCGGGCATGACCTTCGTACGCTTCCTGATGCTGCTCTCGCTGGTGGTGTGGGTCGGGGGCATTGTCTTCTTCGCCTTCGTCGTTGCTCCTTCACTGTTCAGCATCCTGCCGACGCGACAGCTCGCAGGAAGCGTGGTGACGCGCTGCCTGGGCGCGCTGCACTGGATCGGACTCGGCGCCGGCATCATTTTCTTGATCTGCTCGATCGCGGAGGCACAGGGGAAGGTTGCGAGTATTCGAAATAGCGCCGTGGTCGCAATGCTCGCCCTCACCCTGATATCGCAGTTCTACGTCGGAGGACGCATGCAGCGACTGCGCGCCGACATGGGCGAGATCGACGCCGTCGCAACGACGGACGCAAGACGCGTGGAGTTCAACGCGTTGCATAAATGGTCGACAACGCTGGAGACGGTGGTCCTGTTGTTAGGTTTGTTGGCGATCTTTGATTTGGCGCGGGCGACAAACCTTCCCAGCGCTAAATCGCAACCCGCTGTCCGCGCGGTTTCACCGGGCTAAAGCCCGGAGCTTCCACCTGCTATCATCAAAAGTTTGGGTATCGCGTTTTGAGGCGCCGTATTTCTCGCCCAGAGCCTAACGCCCAAAGCCCAGAGCCCGTTCTTATGAAAGCTGGAATCATCGGCCTGCCGCAGGTGGGCAAGACATCTCTATTCAAGATCCTGACCAAGGCGCAGCTCTCCGAGCACGCCTACGCCAATCCACGCGAAGCCCACGTCGGCGTGACCAAGGTCCCCGACGACCGCCTCGACCGCCTCGCCGCCCTCTATAACCCCAAGAAGCTGGTGCACGCGTCGGTGGAATTCGTCGACGTGGCCGCCATTGGCCAAGAGGCGCTGAAGGAGACGGCGTTCCTCGGCAACCTGCGCAATGTCGATGCATTGCTGCACGTCGTTCGTGCGTTCGAGAACGATGCGGTGCCGCACGTCGGCGCAATCGATCCGCTGCGTGACATCAAGAACGTCGACTTCGACCTCATGGTCAGCGACCTCGGGCAGGTCGAAAAGCGGATCGAGCGTCTGCAAAAAGATCTGAAGAAGGCGAAGACGCCGGAGATCGAGAGGGAGCACGAGCTCATCCTCAAGTGCAAGGCGTGGCTGGAATCGGAGAAGCCGCTGCGCGAAATGGAGATGACACCGGACGACAAGAAGCGCATCCGCGGCTTCATGTTCCTGAGCGAGAAGCCGATGCTCTACGTGCTCAACATCAGCGAGTCGCAGCAGCTCGGCAAGGATTTGGAAGAAGCCGTCGCGAAGTTCAATGTCAACGAAGTGGCATCGCGTCCCAACACCGGCGCGACCGCGATCTGCGGCAAGGTGGAGGCTGAACTGGCGGAGATGTCGGATGAAGACGCCGCCGAATTTCTCTCCAGCTACGGCCTGACCGAGAGCGGCCTAACGCGCCTCATCCGCAAGACGTATGAGCTGCTGGGGCTGATCTCATTCTTCACCGTCGGCGAGGACGAGTGCCGCGCCTGGACCATCGAGCGCGGCATGAAAGCGCAGCAGGCGGCCGGGACTATTCACACCGACCTGGAGCATCACTTCATCCGTGCCGAGACCATCCACTGGGACCAGTTGCTGGAAGCGGGCTCCGAAGCGAACGCCCGCGGGAAGGGCACGCTACGCCTGGAAGGCAAGGAGTACGTGGTCAAGGACGGAGATGTGATGCACATACGGCATTCGGGGTGAGATCGGTTGAGCTGACGCTTCCTATTCCTCGAGCCCATACCTTGCCGCAAATTCGAGTCTCAGGGTATTTCGGTACCAGTCATCAAAAGAATCGAAGCTTGAGCCGATGCTGTAATCCTCACGCAGCGTCACGTATCTCTGCGTTTTGAGCACCACAGCGGAGCGGAAAGCGCCAATTTCGAAGAGGAAGACTTCGGAAGGCATTCCAGCACGATGGTGAGTCCTATTGGCCGTATCTGTGTCATCACCAGGAGTGAAATAGGACTCAGGTCGCTGGGTAACCGGCGGTCGAAGAATCGTTTCCGACTCGAAGACGTCTCCGCCAGCCGTACGAGCCCAGAATGCGAGCAGGTCGCGCGGAAGTGAAATCGCAATTCGCCGCAACCATTCATTGATCTGCTGCTCAGGTATCTCACCAAACCAACAAAACACGAATGGCTTTAGTGACGCATCGTCAAATATTTTCACGGTTTGGTTCTATAACGTCTCTAGCAGTGCCGTCTACTATGGAACCGATTATCCCATTCCGCAATTCCTCGATTCCGCAATTCCGCAATCCCGTTACTTTTGCTCCTGCAATTCCGCCACGAGGTTGACGCTGCCGCCGGTCACCTTCACCTTTCGCTCCCAGGTTGCGTAGCCCTTCTTTGCGACCACTACCTTGTATTCTCCGGGCTTCAAATGGATTGCCGACGGCGTGCTGCCAACGAATTCGCCGTTCACTTCGATATCAGCGCCTGTGGGCGTCGAGGCGATCTCGAGCCGGCTGACATCGGCATCGATGGGCGCCTCTTCTACGGACGCGTTGACCCGGCCGCGATTGGCTGCCCAATCTCTTGTAATGGCCGCGCAGGCATCCTTCACCGAGTTGCCGAGCGTGCGGGTCGAACGGCTGAGGATGTTATCGCCATCATGATTGAACACGGCGACTTTGTTGTCCCGGCGGATGAGGTCTTTGCCGCCCTCATGGTGCAGGAGCACAATGTAATCGGCTTTCTCTTTTCTATTGTTGACCGTGACGTTTGCGCAGTTTTCGCTGAAAGTCTTGATGATCTCCGCCGTCTGCGGACGAGCGCCACCGCTCACGCTGCCTCCGACAGCGTCTCCGGAACCCCCGACACTGCCGCTTACTTCCCACGACTGGCTCTCCTCGACGTACACCCGGGGTTTCTGCGCGGCCAGTTGCAGCGCGGAGCACGCGACCAACGCGACAACAAGTAATGGTTTCACGATCCACCTCTTGCTACACGGATTCAACGCACCTGGAAGGAAATAGTTTCCCTGCGAGCCGCAATCTCAGATTGCGAGTCCCGTCCGTACCCCGACAGTGCATAATGCCCTACGCCCGCGCGTGAGGAGGATGGGGACCCTTTGGCTGCTGACGCACCGCTACTCGAAGTGCGCGAGATTGTTAAGTCGTTCGGCGGAATCCGTGTGCTCAACAGCGTCGGATTCGACGTGCGGCGAGCCGAAGTGCACGCGCTCGTCGGCGAGAACGGCGCCGGTAAGTCGACGCTGATGAACATTCTTAGCGGCGTTCTTCAGCCCGACGGCGGCGAAATGCTTTGGGACGGACAGCCCGTGCGGCTTCATGGTCCGCACGACGCGCAACGCTTCGGCATCAGCTTTGTCCATCAGGAGCTCGCGCTGGTACCGCAATTGAATGTTGCGGAGAACATCTTTCTTGGCCGCGCGGTCTCCCGCTTTGGATTTCTGCGCTTCAGCGAGATGCACGATCGTGCCGCGGCTGTCCTGCGACGGCTTGGCTGCGACATCGATCCGCAGCGTTGCGTGTCGGAACTGAGCCTCGCGGAGCGGCAACTGGTGGAGATTGCCCGCGCCGTGGCCTTCGAACAGCGGCTGGTCATCATGGACGAACCGACCGCTGCCCTGTCCGAGCGCGACGCCACGAGAGTCTTCGATTCCATCCGCGCTTTGCGCAACGAGGGCGTGAGCGTCATCTACATTTCCCACCGGTTGAAAGAGATTTTCGAGCTCTCCGATCGGGTCACGGTGCTGCGCGATGGCGAGGTCATATTCACGCTTCCGACACCCGAACTGACGAACTACGCCGTTGTGCGGGCTATGGTCGGCGCGAAGTTGACGGAAAAAATCGCGGCGCCTCATTCGACCTATCGCCGGGAAGAGGAAGCGATCCGGCTGAGCGGCCCAACGGAACTCGTCGTTCGGCGGGGCGAGATCGTCGGATTGGCAGGGTTGGCGGGGTCGGGCCGCACCGAGTTGCTCGAATCCATCTTTGGCCTTACGGCTACCAAGCAGGAGCTCGTTATCGGCGGAAAGCCCGCCAAAGTTCGTACGCCGCGCGATGCGATACGCAGCGGTATCGCCCTCGTACCAGAGGATCGCAAAGCCAAGGGATTAGTCCTGAACGGATCGGTGTTATCCAACATCGCGCTTGCCGGCGGTCGCGATCGCTTCTTCCTGCGCGGCGCCGAAGAAAAGCGCGTGGCCGACAAATGGGTCCAGACGCTGTCCATCAAGGTCCCCGGCCTCGACGAACCGGTGATGCACTTGAGCGGCGGCAACCAGCAGAAGATCGTCCTTGCCAAGTGGCTCTATGCCGGCGCGCAGGTGTTCCTGCTGGATGATCCGATGCGCGGCATCGACATCCGCGCCAAAGGCGAGATCCTCGACGTCATCCGCGATCTGGCCCGTGGCGGGGCCGCGGTGTTGGTGGCTTCTTCGGAGATCGAAGAGTTGCTGGCGTTTGCCGACAGAATTATCGTCATGCACCGCGGCCGGATCGCGGGCGAGTTGACGCACGAGGAAGCGACCGAGGAGCAGATCATGCACCTGGCCACCGGAGCAGCCCATTGAGCGAAGCGGCGAAACTCGCACCGATCCCGCAGCGTCGGAAGATCGCCACCGTACTGCGATTGCAGAAATTCGGGCCAGTCCTGGCGTTGCTGATCCTTTGCGCGGCCTTGACGGCTGCTTCCGATCGTTTTCTTACCGCGGATAACCTGCTCAATGTCATGCGCCAATCGAGCGTGAATGCGCTGGTATCGCTGGGCCAGCTGGCGGTGATTGTAACGGCGGGCATCGACCTGTCCGTTGGATCGATCCTGGGGCTTTGCTGCGTCACCGTGGCGCTTCTCCTTCGCGCAGGAGTGCCGCCCGCACTCGCCGTCCTCGCGGTCTCGGCGGCCGGCGCCGCGTTAGGAGCGCTGAATGGAGTTTTGTTCACCAAGTTGCGGCTTCCCCATCCCTTTATCCCGACCTTGGGGATGATGAACGTCGCCCGGGGTTTGGCGCTGGTGATCTCCGGCGGATTTCCGATCTCGGAACTGCCTTCCGGATTCCGTTCACTGGGCGCAGGGACTCTCGTTGGGATTCCGGTGCCTGTGATGGTGGTGGTCGTATTCGCCGTGGGGTTCTACGTTTTCCTGAGCCGCACGATGTCGGGCCGGGACCTATACGCGATCGGCGGAAACGTGCAAGCGGCGCGCCTGTCCGGTGTTCCGGTGGACCGGCGATTAATCCTCGTTTACGCCGTCAGTGGTTTAACGGCGGCAGCAGGAGCCGTGGTCCTTGCCGGCAGAATGAATTCGGGATTTCCCCTGGCCGGCGTCGGCGTGGAACTCGATTCCATCGCAGCCGTAGTCATCGGAGGAGCCAGTTTCTTCGGCGGCGTGGGCACAGTGAGCGGTACGATCGCGGGTGCACTCATCATGGGAGTCTTGCGGAACGGCCTGAACCTGCTCAACGTGTCGGCGGCTTGGCAGACCGTAGTGATCGGCGTAGTCATCGTTGCCGCGGTGTGGGTGGATGTCGTTCGGCAGCGGACTGCGTAGAGAGGAAATCATGGGAACGGAACGCCTGCGGGTCGGGCTGATCGGCTTGGGAAGGCTCGGCCGCATGTATGGCCAATACCTGGCGCAACGCGTGCCAGGTGCAGTGCTCGCTGCTGTGGCCGATCACAAGGCGGCCAACGCGGAGGCTTTCGCGCGAGATTTCAACGTACCGAGGCACTACGTCGAACACGGCGCGTTATTGGACGATCGCAGCATCGACGCGGTGGTCGTCGTAAGTTCGACGCATACCCACAAACAAGTCGTGCTCGACGCGGCCGCAGCCGGCAAAGCGATCTTCTGCGAGAAGCCGATCTCGCTGACCCTGGATGGTGCCCGCGAAATGATTCGGGCCGTCGAGAAGAGCGGCGTCTTCTTTCAAATGGCCTTCCAGCGACGCTTCGACCTCGGATATCAGGCTGCCCGGCGGAAGGTCCAAGAAGGCGCCATCGGCGAACCGATGATGTTCACGTCCATCTCGCGCGATCCCTATGCGCCGCCGATCGAGTTCTGCAATCCGAAGGTGAGCGGCGGCATGATCTCCGATATGGGTGTTCACGACTTCGACATCGCGCGCGTCTTCATGGGAGATGTCCGGCGCGTTCACGCCCTCGGAGCCACCCTCGCTTACGAAGAGATGAAACCGATCGGCGACATCGACAATGCCATCATCGATCTCGTCTTCGAGAATGGGACCCTGGGCGTGGTGCAACTCAGCCGCAAGTCCGTGTTTGGATACGACATTCGTGGCGAAATATGGGGCACGAAGGGGTCGATCGAGATCGGTTATTACCGCCAAACACCCATTTTGATGTTAAACGCCGAGGGGGTCAGCCATGACGCGGTGCCCTACTTCATGGAGCGCTTCGAAAATGCGTACCTTGCCCAGATCAACGACTTTGTCGACCACGTCCAGAAGGCATTGCCTCCCTCAGTGACCGGCGCCGACGCTGAGGCGGCATTGCGGATCAGTCTTGCCGCGAACCTTTCGCGCCAGGAACAACGGCCTGTCGAACTATCCGAAATAACGAATTAAGGAGAGACGATGAGGAAGCTCATTGCCGCCACGATCCTTCTCTTATTGCTGCCCGCCTGTCACCGCATCCGTACCGAGAAGGCGGTCGAGATCACGGTGATAACGAAGGCGCTCGATAGTGAGTGGTGGCAGCGGGTCAAGTCCGGCGCCGAGCAAGCCGCTCAAGCGAACCCCGGCGTCCGGCTTGCGGTGCTGGCGCCCGAGCGCGAAGTCAATGTCGATCAGCAAGTATCGATCCTGGAAGACCAGATCACCCGGAAGGTAAGCGCCCTGGCAGTGGCGCCTACCGGTACGGCCGAGTTGTTGCCGGTACTGGAGCGCGCCCGTGCTGCCGGAATTCCGGTCGTCATCTTCGACACTGACATCAACTGGCCGGGCAAATTGACGTACGTCGGCGGCGACAATCGCCGCGCCGGGCAGATTGCCGGCGAGCACATCGTCAAGCTCCTCGGAGGAAAGGGCAGAGTCGCGATCATTCGTGGCATCCTGGGGGTGATGACGCACGAAGATCGCGTCGCCGGTTTTCAGGACGCCCTGAAGAGTGCTCCCGGTGTGGAGTGTGTTGCGGTACAGCCCGCCAATAGCGAGCGGGCATTGGGAATGTCGGTGATGGAAAACCTTCTTACCCGGTATCCCGATCTGCGCGCCGTTTTCGCAACCAACGATCAGATGGCGTTAGGCGCGGTTGAGGCTGTGGCCGCACGTAATCTTATCGGCAAGGTAGCCGTGGTAGGAATCGACGCGACCCATGAAGCGGTTCGCGCCGTAGCGGCCGGTCGCCTTGCCGCTGATGTCGCGATGTTTCCTGAAAAATTGGGTAGTAGCGCTGTCGAGGCCGCGCTCAAAGCAGCTCGCGGCGAAACGCTGGGAAGCCGGGTCAATATCGATTCCGCGCTGGTGACCAAAGAAAACGCCGATCAGTACCTCAAGTAAGCCATTGCTTTCAGAGGAGAGGCCGGGCGCGCTCCGCACTGCAAGCCTCTGCTATCCTCATCCGTCCGATGAATCCTGTCACTCTCAGCCTCTTGCTCGGCCTGACTGCTGCTGCCGCGAACATCTTCGGCGGCGCGGTGATCGTCCGGCGCAACTGGGAGAAGCAAGCGCTCAAGTATTTCGTCGCCGTCGGCGCGGGATTCATGCTGGCGACGTCGATCTCCGAGATGATCCCCGCCGCCATCGAGCTGCGCGGGCCGCACGCCGCCTTTCTGGTGCTCGTCGGATACCTGATCGTTCACTTTTTCGAGCACACGGTCAGTCCGCACTTCCATTTCGGCGAGGAGACCCACCACGACGAATTCGTGGAAGCCCACAAGGGCTGGTCGGTCCTGGTTGGTCTGCTCATCCATACCTTCTTTGACGGCATCGCCATCGCCAGCGCCTTTTTTGTATCGAACCGGCTGGGCTGGATCGTCTTCATCGCCGTCTTCCTCCACAAGATCCCCGAGGGCTTCACCGTTGCTTCGGTCATGCTTGCCAGCGGCCGCAGCAAAAGCATTGCCTGGGGATCGTCGGTGCTGCTCGGTCTCGCGACCATGGCCGGGGTGCTGACCATGACGATCACGCGCGGCGCAGTGGGAGTGGGCCTGCCGCTCTCGGCGGGCGTGACCATCTACGTTGCCGCCTCCGACCTGATCCCCGAGGTCAACAAAGAACCCGGCATACGCATGGCGCTGCTGGTGTTCATCGGAGTCGGCCTGATGTTCGGACTCGATTACTTTTTCCACGTTCACTAAATTTCACAAACAAAAACGGCGATTGCGGGTTTAGCACGGATGAGGCATTCGAGGAATCCGCATGCGAGCCAACATCTCTGTCCAGCGATACAATTTTGCTAGCAGCATGAGTGACGTCACCAATCCGCCGACTCCCGCCGTGGAGCAGGCCCCGGTCGTGAACGCAGAATCGTTGTCGACTGCGCGCATGTTCCTGCTTGCCATCCTTGCTGCCGCCATCGTATTCGTCATCGGCACGGGCATGGACTTGCTCATCCTGCGCGAGCACGAGTCGCGCAACTTGGCCATCGAGCTCTCCGACGCATTGGGCGGCGTCGTCGCTGGAGTGCTCGTCTTTCGCCTGTTGCTCTACGAGCGTGAGCGCCGTGCACGCATTCGGCAGAAGCTCAATATCATCGCCGACATGAACCACCACGTTCGCAACGCCCTTCAGGTCATCTCGTTCCATGCAACCTCGCACGCCGATAAGGAACAGCTGGAAGCGATCCGCGAGAGCATGGAGCGCATCCAGTGGGCGCTGAAGGAAGTGCTGCCCAAGCTCTGATTGAGTGACTGGTGACTTGCTGACTGGGTGATTGGAGGAGCGCACGCAGTGGGTCTTTCCATCACCAAGTCACTAAATCACCAAATTTCCCGCGACTTCTCCGGTAAAATCATGTCTTCCGCACATGCGCCAGCTCCTCCGACTTCTGCGCTACGTACGCCCGTACAGCCTGCAACTGCTGGCGTCGGTGGTGTTGCTGGCGGCGGTGGGACTGCTGGACGCCTTTCGCGTGCTTCTGGTCGGGCCGATCCTCGACCGAGTCCTCCACCCTGCGGCACAGACTGATTCCGTCCCGCTTTTCACCATCCCGTGGTCTGGCCACACGGTCCTGCTCGAGCAATTCGTGCCCGAGCACTTTCACAATGTCTGGACCATCGTCGCCTTCGCGCTGGTCGCGTCCACGCTGTTGAAAGGGTTGTGCGATTACGCCGGCACTTACCTGGTGAACTACGCCGGCTTCGGTCTCATCACCGACCTGCGTGACGATCTCTACAACGCGATCCTGCACCGCTCCGTCGCCTTCTTCCATCGCCACACCACCGGAACGCTGCTCTCGACGCTGATCAACGACATCGAGAAGGTACAAGTGGCGATGTCGGCGGTCCTGGCCGAATTGCTTCAGCAATTCTTTACCTTCGTCTTCCTTGCGGCTGTGGTGATCGTGCTGGGACACAAGTTGGCATGGATCCTGCTGCTATTCGTTCCGGTCATCATCGTGTCGGTGCAGCGCATCGGGAAGCGCGTGCGGCACACGACGCGCCGCGGACAGGACAAGCTCGCGGAGATCCAGAACATCCTGCACGAGAGCATCACCGGCAATCGAATCGTCAAAGCGTTCGGCATGGAGATCTGGGAGTCGCTGCGATTCCGCGGCGCTGCCCGGCGATTGTTCCGCGCTAACCTGCGTTCAGTACGGGCCAGTGCGCTCAGTTCGCCGCTGATGGACACCATCGGAGCGATCGCGGGTGCTCTCCTGCTGTTGGTGGGCCGCGACTACATCAAGACCGGTATCTTCACGGCCGGCACCTTCGTCGCTTTCATCTTCGCGGTCTTCCGGCTCTACGATCCCGTCCGCAAGTTCGCCCTCTTCTACAACAACTTCCAGCAGGCTCTGGGCGCGTCCTCGACCATCTTCAGCTTCATGGATGTCGAAGACGACGTGCGCGAAAAGCCCCGGGCCAAGCAACTGCGTGCCTTCAGCGATTCCATACGCTTCGACAATGTCAGCTTCGCCTACGAGAACGGCGATGGCAGCCGGCCCGTCTTGCAGGACATCAACCTGGACGTCCACCGCGGTGAGGTCGTGGCCATCGTCGGCGGCAGCGGCGCCGGCAAGACCACCCTGGTCCATCTCATTCCGCGTTTCTTCGATGTCTCCAGCGGGAACCTGACGATCGACGGAAACGACGTGCGCGACCTGACGCTCGCCTCGCTGCGCAACCATGTCGGCATCGTCACCCAGGACACCATCCTGTTCAACGACACCGTTCGCAACAACATCGCTTATGGCCAACCCCACGTGGCTTTATCGGCAGTGCAGAAAGCTGCCGAGGCTGCGCTGGCCGACGGCTTTATCCGCGAACTTCCCTTTGGCTACGAGACGGTGATCGGCGAGCGTGGCCTGAGCCTCAGTGGCGGACAGCGCCAACGCATTGCCATCGCGCGCGCGCTGCTGAAGAACGCGCCAATCCTGATCCTCGACGAAGCCACGTCCGCTCTCGACACCGAAAGCGAAGTGCTCGTGTCGTCGGCCTTGCAGAACTTGATGGCCGGCCGGACCGTGGTCGTCATCGCGCATCGATTGTCGACGGTGCGGCGTGCCGACCGCATCGTGGTCCTGGAAAATGGCACCATCACGGACGTTGGGACGCACGATGACCTGATTGCTCGCCTCGGGACATATCGCAAGTTGTATGATTTGCAGTTCGTAGATCTGGAGCCGAAAGTAGAAAGCTGAAGGAACCGAGTAACTTGGAAATCGCAAAGCCGTTTTGGTTTTTCAATTACTCAATTTGAAATTCCGCAATTACTAAAATCATGTCGATTCGTTCCATGACCGGTTTTGCGCAGGTACGGGGCCAGGCCCATGACGGCGTCGGCTTTACCCTGTCGCTGAAGTCGGTGAATCACCGCTTCCTCGACGTTCACTTGCGCATGCCCTCCGACAGCGATTCCCTCGAGATGCACCTGCGCCGAGCGCTGAAGAGCAAGCTGGCGCGCGGGCACGTTGAGCTGACGCTTTCCATCGAGCGTTCCGGCGGTCAAGGCGTCGCATTCAACCGTGAGCTGGTGCGCGGCTACATCGATACGTTCCGTGAGATCGGCCGCACCTTCAGCATCGGTGCCGAACCGGACCTCAACGCGATCCTCAAATTGCCTGGCGTCATGGACGCCAACGGCAGCGGTGGCGACGAAGAATTACACGCGGCCGTGCTCAAGTCACTGGATGAGGCTGTGACCAAGCTCGACGCCATGCGCGCCGAAGAAGGCCGCGGCATCGACGGCGAACTGCGCGACCGCATGCACCGGCTCTCCGCCGCGACCGAAGAGATCGGCAAGCATCGCGCCGCTGTCTCGCGCGCTTACCTGGAGAAGGTCCAGCAGCGCATGCAGGAACTGGTCGGCGCGCACGCCGACAAGGACCGCATCCTCCAGGAAGCCGCCATCCTCGCCGAGCGCAGCGACATCCGCGAAGAACTGGTGCGCATGGAGACGCACGTCCAGCACTTTCTCGGCCTGCTCGACGGCAAGGGCGAGGTCGGCAAGAAGCTGGACTTCCTGCTACAGGAGATGGGCCGAGAAGCCAACACCCTGATGTCAAAGACCTCCGGCGTTGCCGGCGAAGCGCTGCGCATCACCGAACTCGGGTTGCAGATGAAGGCCGAGATCGAGAAAGCCCGCGAACAGGTGCAGAACGTCGAATGAGCGGAATCCTCTTCATCATCTCTGCACCCTCGGGCTCGGGCAAAACCACCTTAACGAACGAGTTACTCAAGCTGGTCAAGGACCTCGAGTTTTCCATCTCCTACACGACCCGCCCGCCCCGTGGCAGCGAACAGGATGGCCGCGAGTACTTCTTCGTCAGCAAAAGCGACTTCGAGCGCATGATCGACGCCGATGAATTCCTCGAGCACGCGTGCGTATTCGGCCACTACTACGGGACGGCGAAGCGCTTCCTGGCGGAGGCGTTCTCCAAGGGAAAGGACCTCGTCCTCGACATCGATGTTCAGGGTGCGGAGCAGGTCAAGAAGAAGATGCCGGAGGCGGTGAGCATCTTCATCATGCCTCCCTCGAGAGAAATCTTAGAGTTTCGCCTTAGAAATCGCAGCCATAACGAGCACGTTGACGACGAAACCGTGCGCCGGCGCCTCGATGGAGCACGGAAAGAGATTGAGAATTACTCAAAATACGACTATATTCTCGTGAACGAAAACGACCGTCTTCCGCAATCTATCGAGCAACTGAGAGCGGTAGTCACTTACCAGCGTGCCAAGCGCTCCGGTTCCCCCTCGACGGTCGGCGCAGATGTGACCGAGAAGGCCCAGAAATGTCTGCGCGAAAATGTCCGGCAGCGAGCCGAGCAGATTCTCGCGTCGTTTGCGGTGCAGCAACCGGACCGAATTTGAGGTGAGTAGCGTGAAACTCGTACAAGGCTTCGACAGCAACTATCGCTTCATCCTGGTCGCGGCGCGCCGCGCCCGCCAGATCCAGGGTGGCGCCCGTCCCATGGTCGAGACCGTCTCCCGCAAACCCTGCAAGGTGGCACGCGAGGAGATCGTGGCCGGCAAAGTACAGTGGGTCATCCCGGAAATTCCCAAGACGGCCGTCGCCGAAGCTAACGAGTTCTTCGACAAGGCCATGGCCGGCGAATAATTCGTAACTTGCACCTTTACTGGTGCAAGGCGCATCCTTAATATCGAAGTTCCGGCGGCCAGTCGCTGTTGACCGTCGACCGTGAACTGTCGACTTCTATGAAGATCGCCCTCGGCGTCACCGGCGGGATCGCGGCTTATAAGGCCGCCGAGATCCTTCGCCTCCTCCAGGACCGCGGGTTCCAGGTGCAGGTCATCATGACTCGCGCCGCCCAGGAATTCGTTCGTCCCCTCACCTTCGCCGCACTCTCCGGGCAGAAGGTCATCACCAATATGTTCGAGGGTCACGAGCCCAACGTCGACTCCGCCGTCGAGCACATTTCTGTCGCCGAAGGTATCGATGCCCTGCTCGTCGCTCCGGCCACCGCGGATACTCTTGCGAAATTCGCGCACGGGCTGGCCGACGACTTTCTTTCGACGCTCTACCTGGCGACCAAGGCTCCCGTGATCGTTGCGCCGGCGATGAACGTCAACATGTGGAACCACGCGGCGACGCAGGAGAACCTGGTGACCCTGCGCGCGCGCGGCGTACGCGTGGTGGAACCCGGCAGCGGATACCTGGCCTGCGGTATGGTTGGCGCCGGACGTCTCGCCGACAACGAAGTCATCGTGGAGGCCGTCGTCGAGACCCTGAATGCGAAGAAGGATTTGGCCGGCGAAACGTTCCTGATCACGGCCGGCCCTACACGCGAAGCACTCGACCCCGTTCGCTACATCAGCAACCGTTCCAGCGGCAAGATGGGATACGCACTGGCCGAGGTTGCGGCGAGGCGCGGCGCGAAGGTCATTCTCGTGAGCGGGCCTACATCACTGAGACCGCCGAGCGACGTCGACTTCGTTCCCATCGAGACCGCTTCTGACATGCTGAAAGCAGTGATGGAGCGCTTGAGCGAGGTCACCGTGGTTATCAAGGCCGCGGCCGTCGCCGACTATCGGCCGAAGCAGCAGTCCTCGCAAAAGCTGAAGGGCAAGAACGCATTCTCCCTCGAGCTGGAACCCAACCCCGACATCGCCAAGGAAGTCAGTTTACGGCGCAAGGACCAGATCGTCATCGGATTCGCCGCCGAGACTGAGAATGTCCTGGAAAATGCACGCAGGAAGCTGGCCGCGAAGAAACTCGACGCCATCGTGGCGAACGACATCTCGCAGCCCGGTATCGGGATGGACTCCGACCGCAACGCCGTCACCATCATCACCCAGTCCGAGGTGATCGAAGTCCCGGAAGCGAGCAAGCGCGACGTTGCAGAACGGATCCTGGATGTCGCAGCGATGCTGCGTTCCGCACTGCGGAATGAAAGATCGAGAATGAAGAATGCGAAAGTCTAGGGCCGAGCGACAGGGGCCCAGAAGTTCTTAGTTCTTCATTCGTATCTGAGGGCGACCATCGGGTCCACACTAGCGGCCCGGCGGGCTGGGATATAGGCCGCCAGGATTCCGATCGCCAGCAACCCTGCAACTGCGATCACGAACGTGAGCGGGTCTCTAGCCTTCAATCCAAAGAGGACTTCCTCCAGCGTTTTCTGCGCCAGTCGTGTGGCGCCGAGGGCTGAGGGTGCGCCGATGACGATACCGATCACGACCATGGCAAGGGTCTCGCGCACGACCATGAACAGTACGCCACGCTGACGGGCACCAAGGGCCATGCGAATGGCTATTTCACTCGTCCTCCGCGCGACCGAATAGGACATCACCCCAAACAGGCCGATGGCGGCCAGCGCCAGGGCGAGCCCGCCGAAGCTGGTGGAGAGTCCGGCGAAGAGGCGCTCCTGGTTGATCGAAGCGTTCGCGTAGTCCGCTTGGCTTTTAACGTCAAAGATAGGAAGGTTACCGTCCACGTCATGGACCGCCGCCCTTACCGCGCCCGCCACGGACATGGGATCGACCGCAGTCCTCAGGGCAAAGTTCGCCTGGCCCATCGCGTCCTGGCGTATTGCAACATAAGCCGTAGGCGGGACCTCCTGGCGGACGTTGGAGTATTTGGCGTCGCGCGAGACGCCCACAACCTCGAAGCTGCTGACATCGCGAACGCCGAAGTTCACTCGCCTGCCGAGCGGGTTGTCGGTTCCAAACAGCTTACGGGCAGCGGTCTGGTTCACGACTGCGACCTTCGGGGAGTTGGTGTCGTCATGCTGAGTGATGCCACGCCCCATGACCAGGGGCAGGTTCATCGTCTCAAAGAAGCCCGGGCCAACGAGGTTGACGTAGGTCAGGACGTCGCCTTTGCCGGGAATGGTGACGTTCTGGATCCGCGCGCTGAAGGCGAGCAAGGGGTGCCGGGAGATGGCCACCGACTTCACTCCTGGCACTCCGCTTAAGCGCTCCGAGAGGCGGTCATAGAGGGGCTGGATCTGGTCCGGTTTGTAACCGCTCAGGCGCGGATCGACGCGGAACAGGAGCAGGTGATCGGTGGCGAAGCCAAGGTCCGCGTGCTCGAGATTGCGCAGGGTACGCAGGAAGAGTCCTGCCGCGACCAACAACACGACCGACAGCGCGACCTGAACCACGACCAGGCCCTTCCCGATCGCGGTCGAGGCGCGGCTGCTGCTGGCTCGAGCGCCTTCCTTGAGCGAAGTTCCCACCCCCACATGCAGGGCGCGCATCGCGGGAGCGAGGCCGAACAGCAATCCCGTCAGTAGGGAGATTCCGACGGTAAAAGCCAGCACGCGCAGGTCGATGTCGATCTCGACGGCCTCTGTCCACGGCACGAGAGCAGGTAGAGTGCCGCGAATCCCCAAGGCGAACATTGTGCCCAGGACGCCGCTGACCAGCGAAAGCAGGATGCTCTCCGTCAGCAGTTGGCGAAGGACACGGGCACGTCCCGCGCCGATGGCGAGGCGCACCGCAATCTCCCGCTGACGCGCCTCAGAGCGGGCCAGCAGCATGTTGGCGACGTTAACGCACGCGATCAGCAGAACGAGGGCGACGATCGACATAAGGATGGCGATGGGCTGGGTGAAGTCCCTGCGCGCGTCCGTCAAGCCACGGCTGCCGTCCAGGACGTGCAGCGTCTGCGCGTCGGCGATCGTCAGCTTGTCATCGCCCTCGCGCATGGGTCCCATCTTCCAGGTATCGAGCGCCGTCTGCTGGAACAGCGGTTGGACCGTGGCCTCGATTTGTTCTCGCGAGACGCCGGGCTTTCGACGTGCCATCACGCGCGTCCACCAGAGCACCGGCAGCTCCGAAGTCAGGTATGACTCCGGGCCTCGCACGAGCGGGTCTATCGCCAGGGGAATCGTGACGTCGACCGCCTGCTGGTCCATGGGCGAACTGAAACCAGGTCCGCTCACCCCCACGATGGTCACAGCGAGGTTGTTGACGCGGACCACCTTTCCGGCTACGTGTGGATCCGCTCCGAAACGGCGCTGCCAGTATCCGTAGGAAATGACGGCGACGGGCGGCGCGTTGCTGCGATCATCGTCGGTAGTGAAAGTCCTACCCACACTGGCGGACGCTCCCAGGCCGGAAAAGTACTCGCCGCTGGCAGCCAACCCGCTGGCAATGTCGGCCTGTCCGTCCACGTTGACGTTGAACTGGTAGACCGGGGCAAAGGCGAAAACGCTGGTCAACGTGGTTCGGCCGGAATCGCGGAGGCGCTCGAAAAAGATGTAAGGAAACGAAGTGGAGCTCATCACGCCGGAGGCGTCGGTGCGGTTCATGCCGTCGAGGGAGCGGTACATCCGCTTCCCTTTCGCCGGGATCTTCCAGTCGAAGACCACGAGGTCGCCTGGATTCTGCACCGGCAAGCGTTTCAGGAAAACCGCGTTGTACAAGCTGAAGAGAGCGGTGTTGGCGCCAATGCCGAGCGCCAGCGACAGCACCGCCACCGTGGTGAATCCGGGATGCTTGCGCAGCATGCGCAGGGCGTAGCGGAGGTCCTGGCCGATGGAGTAAAAGCGCGCCTCCCATCCGACATCGCGAACTTCGTCCTTCACCGCCTCAGCACTCCCCATCTCGGCCTTCGCCGCGCGCAGAGCCTCTTCGCGCGACATACCGTTCTTCATCTTCTCGGCCGTAGCGGATTCGATGTAGTCGCGCAATTCGTCGCTCAGTTCGGCGTTTAGCCGCCTGCGATAGAAAAGGGCGCGGATCCCGGAAGTAAAGCTACGCAACGACATCACACTTCTCCTGGGCGCGCTTGCAGGATGCGCGTAATCGCCGCGGTCCGCGCTTCCCACTCGCGGGCTTCACTCTTGAGCTTCTTCCTGCCTGTCTCGCTGAGGCTGTAATACTTGGCGCGGCGGTTGTTCTCACTCTCGCGCCACTCGGCTCGGATCAACCCGTCCCGTTCCAGCCGCCGAAACGCTGGGAACAGCGAGCCGGCGTTGACTTTGAATACCCCGCGGCTGATCTGCTCGATGCGCTGCCCAATGCCGAAGCCGTGCATCGGCTCCAGCGCCAGCGTCTTCAGGATCAGCATGTCCAGCGTGCCCTGTACCAGGTCGGTCTGCTTGTCGGCCATATTGCTCCTCTAGACAATCCAGAGGAGCAGCATACGCCTGTCCTCTAGATTGTCAAGAGGAGGCAGGGGAATGAAGAGTGAAGAATGAAGAATGGCAAGAATTGCCGTACGACGCGCCACAGGCCTTCCAATTCTTCATTCTGACTTCTTCATTCTTCATTTATGCTTCTTCCGTGCCCCGCAAACTTAGTCCTGCCGAGAAGAAAGCCGTAACCGACCGCCTTTCCTACTACCGCGACATGGGGATTCACGACTTTTACAAGCGGCCTGTCACGACTTCCGAGGCGGCGGCCGAGGAGACTGGCGCGATCGTCACCGCCGCACCGGAACTTCCGCCGGTCATCCAGGATCCTGTAGCGGCGTTGCAGATCATCAAGGACGAGATCGGTGCTGATTGCGTTCGCTGCAAGCTGGGAAAGCTGGGCCGCAAGCAGATCGTATTTGGTGTCGGCGATCCCCACGCCGAACTGATGTTTGTGGGTGAGGGTCCCGGCGCTGACGAAGATGAGCAGGGTGAGCCTTTCGTCGGCCGCGCCGGCCAACTGCTCAACAAGATGATCGAAGCGATGGGGCTGAAGCGCTCCGACGTTTACATTGCCAACGTCGTGAAGTGCCGTCCACCTTCGAATCGCACGCCAGAGCGCGATGAGTGCGAAACATGCTCGCCTTTCCTTCTGCGCCAGATCGACATCATTCAGCCAAAGGCTATCGTTGCCCTGGGCGCGACTGCCGCCAAAGCGCTGCTCCAGCTCAATGACACGATGATCGCGATGCGCAGCCGGACCTACGAATTCCGCGGCGCCAAACTCTTCGTGACTTATCACCCCGCGTACCTGCTGCGCGACCCACGGCAAAAGGCGGAAACATGGAAGGACTTGCAACAGGTGATGAAGTACCTGGGCCTGCAGCTGCCGCAGAAGTCGAGCTCGTGATTCCCGACCCCCTTGCCAAACCAGACCCGCTAAGAGCTAATAGCTAAAAGTCCATGGCTGAGTTCTGCGACGTCGCTGTTCCCGTCCCTCTCGACGCGGTGTTCACGTACCGGCTCAATGGTGCGCATCCCGTCGTAGGCGGGCGCGTGCTCGTCCCTTTCCGCGAGCAGCGTATGGCCGGGATCGTCGTCGAACTGCACGACCGCGAACCTTCGGTGAAGACGAAGACCGTCTACCAGGTCCTCGATCTTGAACCTGCTCTCGACGATCGTCTGCTCAAGCTCGGGCGTTGGATCGCCGACTACTACGTGGCGCCTTTGGGCGAAGTTCTGCGCACGATGCTGCCGCTCGCGGCCGAGTTCCGCCGCGCCCGCGGCTACCGGATCACGGACAAAGGCATCGAGGTCCTGCACGCGACCGCCACCCGGGGCAGTTCCCTGCGTCTGGCCGGGACTCCGGAACAGCAGGCCGCGGAGATCGGCGTCCTCAACCATCTCCTCGACCGCGATGTAGTACGCGAAGAAGGATTGCGCTCCGCGACGGGTGCGACGCGCAACATCCTCACGGTGCTGCTGCGCCGCAAGTGGATCGAGCGGGTAGACCTCTCCGCTGTGCGCGACGCCACACGCACAGTCCGGGTCGCGGTCCTCAACGAGTCCATGGAGCCCCGCTGCGCCGAGGCCCGGAAGGGTCGCGCGCTCAACAGCAACCAGCAGACGCTGCTAGCAGCATTGCAGGCCTCCGGCGGCAAGGCAAGCGTTGAGCAACTGCGGACGGTGGATGTCCCGCGCACGACGCTGGAAACGCTGGTCAAGCGCGGCCTGGTTCGCGTCGAGGAGGAACCGGCAGGGTTCACCGTCTCGCGCCTGCAAGGCAAGAAGCTGGACTTCCTCTTCACACCGGCGCAGAAACAGGCGCTGCGGCACATCTGCATCTCGGCGGAAGCGCGCCAGTTTTCTGTGACGCTGCTCCATGGCGTGACCGGCTCGGGGAAGACCGCCGTCTACCTTTCGGCGATGCAGAAAGTCCTTGCGGATGGACGAAGCGCCATCATGCTCGTCCCCGAGATCGGTCTCACGCCCGCCGCTGCCGCTCATTTGCATCAGGTGTTCGGAGACGAAGTCGCGATCCTGCATTCTGCGCTCAGCGACGCCGAGCGAGCGGAGCAGTGGCATCGCATCCATCGCGGCGACGCTCGCATTGTCGTCGGGACGCGTTCGGCGGTGTTCGCTCCGGTAGCGGACCTGGCGCTCATTATCGTCGATGAAGAGCACGACAACTCCTACAAGCAGGAGGAAACTCCGCGTTACCACGCGCGCGACGTCGCCATCATCCGCGCGAAAGGATCCGGCGCGGCGGTGGTCCTGGGTTCCGCAACGCCTTCGCTGGAGACGTACCACAACGCACAAACCGGAAAGTATGTCCTCATCGAGTTACCCGAGCGCATCGAGAAGCGCCCCTTGCCGGAGGTCGAGGTCGTCGACATGCGCATGGAGTTTCAGATCACCGGCAAGGAGCCGGTGATCTCGCGGGACCTGCATGAGGCCATCGCGGACCGCCTCCAGAAGGGTGAGCAGACGATGCTCCTGCTCAACCGGCGTGGCTACTCGCCCATCGTGCTTTGTCGCACCTGCGGCGAGACCATCCAGTGCAAGCACTGCGCCATCTCGCTCACGCATCACAAGCGGGAGCGCCGGCTGGAATGTCACTACTGCGGGTACACGCAGAAGGTCCCGGATCGCTGTCCGAAGTGCGGCAGCGAATACGTGCAATTCCTTGGCACAGGCTCGGAACGCCTCGAGGAGTTGCTGCACCAGACATTTCCGCAAGCGCGCGTGGCGCGACTCGACCGCGATACCGTTCGCGGCCGCGAGGACTTTGAGAGCGTTCTCTCTGCCCTGCATGCCGGCGACATCGACATCCTGGTGGGGACGCAGATGATCGCCAAGGGTCACGACATCCACGGCGTGACGCTGGTCGGAGTCGTCGGCGCCGATACGGGTCTATCGATGCCCGACTTCCGTGCCGCGGAGAGGACCTTCCAGCTCCTGACGCAGGTCGCGGGTCGCGCCGGTCGCGGCGATGCCCCCGGGCAGGTGATCGTGCAGACATGGTTCCCCGAGCACTACTCGGTCCAGTTCGCCGCACAGCACGATTACAAGGGTTTCTACGAGAAGGAAGCCCGCTATCGCAACTGGATGAAATACCCGCCCTTCAGCGCCCTCGCCAACCTGCTCGTCCGCAGCGACTCGCTGGACAACGCCTTGAAGTGGTCCGGGCAGCTGGGACGCTGGCTGGAGCAGCAGCCGAAGGAAGGTATCCGCGCCCTCGGTCCCGCGCCGGCACCGCTATCGAAGCTCAAGAATGACTACCGCTATCATTTTGTTCTGAAATCCACGAGCCGCGCCAAACTCAATGCCCTGGTGCGATCGATGCTCTCGTTCGCCGGACAACAGAAGATTCCCCGCGCGAACGTAGTGGCGGATATCGATGCCGTTTCCCTGCTGTGAAGTGATACCCGCGTGAGAGCAGGGCTGTCAGGCCGTCCCAGGCGTTTCCCGCCCGAGCGCGACCGACAGCCGCTCGTCGACCGGGTGCAAGAATTCAAAACCGTAGCGGTATCCGTGTCTTTGCCGCACGATCGCGCGACGAACTACCGATTGCGCGGTCAGCCCCGCGCTCGGGTGGTCGTAACGCACCCAGATCTCTTCGCCAATATCGAGCGGCGCCGACACCACCGCTCCTATGCCGAAGCCCGAAATGTCGCGGCCGACTCCCTTGTACGTCACGCCGGACGTGACTCGTACCTCAATGGGGTGAGGAAAAGGTTCCCGCGGCTCGCGCCGACGATTACGAAGGGTGGGCCGGGTGATGGAACGAAGGAGCGATGCGATCCGACGGAGCACGCACCTGGGATGATATCCACAGACGAGAAGATTTGCACTGACACAATTCGACGCAATCGGCGCCGGCACCCGCTGCGTTTCTGCTAGAATGCCCGGCCAACGGTTCCCGCGCCACTTCCAACCAGCTATGCGGGGGCATGCCATCGAAACGGCAGATGACAAATTCGTAGTCCTGCGCCAACAGATGGAAAGCAAGCTCGGCCGCAGGCTCACGGCAGAGGAAGAACGCGCTGTACGACTCTCACTCCGAGTCGTCGACTCTTATGCCGCGCAGCCACGAGAGACTCGGCGCGCCGGATTTCCTGCTGCGGAGTAGTCGCGAGCGACCAGTCGGCGATCGGCTGCTGTTACGCGCGGTCGCGCCGCGCCTCGTTCCCATGCCTAAGGCATGACCGACAGCTCGATATGCGACGGCAGCCGCGGCGTGCAGTAGACCCGCTGCGAGGCCTTCATAAAATCCTCCGCCTTCGCTTTGTAGATGCTGGGCACGAACTTCTGCGGGTTGCGATCGATGACAGGGAACCACGTCGACTGCACCTGCACCATGATGCGGTGTCCCTTGAGAAACACGTGGTCGTGGTCGCGCAACGGCACGTTCCACTCGACCGGCTGGTTCGGGGTGAGCGGTGAGGGCTTCTCGTAGCTCTTGAGATAGCGGCCCCGCCGCACTTCCATGGCAATCGGCAACTGATACCCGTTCAGCGATTGCGCAAACTGATGCTCGGCAGGGCCAGCCTCGGGGTTCCACGCCGGCTTCTGTGCGTCCTGCGGGTAGAGGTCGATAAGCTTCACCACGAAGTCGCTGTCCGTTCCCGACGTCGAGGCGAAGAGCTTTGCTGCCAACGAACCGGTTACGACTAGGTCGCGCTCCAGCGGCGCGCTGACGAAAGAGAGCACGTCGGGACGGTGGTCGACGAATCGCTGGTCGGCGACCTCCCATAGTCTCCAGTCGCCGGCGGGATAGGTCGGAGAGATCGGTCGCTGCCGATAAGGCACCGGGTTTGCCGGATCGGAAACGTACTCGCGATAAGGATGGTCACTGGGGGGCGGAGTTTTGAACGACAACGTTCCATCCGCGTGCAGATACAGATTGGTCTGTTTTGCTTCTTTGGGCGGCCATGCCGAATACGTGTGCCACGTGTTCGACCCGCTCTGGAAGGTGGTGGCTTGCCACGACGGTTTATTCCCCTTGCCGTGCAGGTAGTAGCGAAAGAATGGCGCCTCGATATTTTCGCGGAATTCGCGCGCGGTCTGGTGCCCCCCAAACTGCACCAGGCCGATGTGGTCAGCAGTTGGCGACTGCCACTGGCCATGGAACCACGGTCCGGCGACCATGAAGTTGGTGTGCTCGGGATCGTGCTCCGCCGCGTGACGAAAGATCTGCCACGGTCCCCAGGGATCTTCCTGGTCCCAGAATCCTGCGACGTTCAGGTTCGGCACCGTCGAGGAATGCAGTTGATTGACCCACGCCTCTTTCTTCCAGAACTCGTCGTAATCGGGATGCTCGACCGTGGAATTCCAGTAAGGGATCTTGCCGTGCAGATACTTGTCGTTCAGGTTCGACACCGGACCAACGTCCAGATACCACTCATACGTATCGTAGGTTTCGAACTGGAAATTTGTATTGGCGTTCTTGTCGGCCTGCTCCATCACCGCATATTCGAAGTCGTAGCTTTCGCGCAACGCGCCGTAGCGGTGGTCGTCGTCGTTCATCCACTGGTCGACCGGCGACGCTTGTTCGCTGATCGCCTTCAGCGCCGGATGCGGGTGGAGAAGCGCCAACCCGGTCGTTAGCCCATCGTAGGAGACGCCGTACATGCCGACCTTGCCGTTATTGTTCGGCACATTCTTGATCAACCACTCGATGGAGTCGTAGGCATCGTTCGTTTCATTAGGGGAATTCGGGTCGTACTGCTGCGACAGCTTGAACTCGCCTTCCGACTTGAATCGTCCCCGTAGGTTCTGGACCACGAAGATGTAACCATCCTCCGCTAACTCTTTCAGCGACGCAGGCATGTTCGCCGGAGGCTGCGAAGGAACTCCGTACGGCGTCCGGCGAAACAGGATAGGCAATGGTTCCTGCTGGTTGACCGGCTTCAGGATCACGGTCTGGAGGCGCACTCCATCACGCATCGGGACCATGACTTCCTGAAGGGTGAATGGCGACTGCGCGCCAGGTTGCATTTCTTGCGCCAGGGCGGCGGCGACGAACAGGAAGGGGAGAAGAATCCGTAGCGATGGACGCACGCTGCCTCCTTAGGTATGGGATTGTACCGTTGGAGACAGTTCGGGCGCCGCCTTGCGGTTGATCGGCGACGCCGCTTCCTGATTACTTCATTTGCCGCCCGCCGGCAGGTGTTCGGTCAGATACCGCGCCAGCAAGTGATACACGTGCACCGTCGTTCCCGGACCTTCAAAGATTCCATGCGACCGGTCGGGATAGGTCATGAAGTCAAACTGCTTGCCCAGTTCGATCAACCGGTTCACCAGCAACTCTGAACCTTGGTAGTGCACGTTGTCGTCACCGGACCCATGCACGATCAGCAGATTGCCTTTGAGTCCTTCGGCGAAGTTGATGGCGCTTCCCTTCTTGTACCCGTCGGCATTCTGCTGCGGTAAGCCCATGTAACGTTCCTGGTAGATGCTGTCGTACAAGCGCTGGTCCGGCACCGGCGCCACCGACATTCCCACCTTGTAAAGCTCGGGATGGCGGAAGATGAGGTTGAGCGTGTTCGTGCCGCCGCCGCTCCATCCCCACACCGCCACGCGATCGAGATCGACGAACGAATGCATCTTGCCCAGCGAGCGCAGCGCATTCGCCTGCTGTTCGGAAGAGAGCACGCCGACCGATCCGTAGATCGATTTGCGCCACTGGCGTCCGCGCGGTGCGGGCGTGCCCGCATTGTCGAAACTCACGACCAGGTAGCCTTGGGTTGCGATGTAACGATGGAAGAGCTTGCCTGACCCTCCCCATGCGTCGGTCACAGTCTGCGACGCCGGCTCTCCATAAATGTGGACCAACACCGGGTACTTCTTCGACGCGTCGAAATTCGGTGGCTTGATCATGTAACCATCCACCATGACGCCATTGCCGGCATCGGCCTTGAAGTACTCGATCGGCGGGTTGGGCAGCGCCGCGTCGACTTTTTTCTTGAGCTCGGCGCTGTTGCTGTACGAACGCAGCACTTGATGGTCGGGCAGCGTTACCAGTTCCCGTATGCCCGGATCGTCGGCGCTGGAGAAGGTGTGCAGAGCGTACTTGCCGTCGGGCGAGATGTTGTAAGAGTTGAAGCCGGCAAAGTTCTGCGGCGTGACCCGCACCGGTTCGGACTTGCCGTCGAGCGGAGCTCGATACAGATAGCGCTGAGTCGCGTTCTGCGGCGAGCCGATGAAATACAGGATACCGGCCTTTTCGTCCACCCCTGCAAATCCCGCCGCATCCATGTTGCCGCGGGTCACCAGGGTCTCGTGACCGTTGCGATCGATCGCGTACACGTGCATCCATCCATCTTTTTCGCTGACGACGAGGTACTCGCGGCCGTCGTGGATGGGCTCCGCTTCCGAAAGTCCGCCGAAACCGATCGAGATGAACGCTTCATCCATATCGCGCCACATCTGTCGCACGGTGCCGGCATCGACGTCGGCGAGGAGAAAGTTGTCTGTGTTCTGCAAACGGTTGAGTTGCTGGATCAACAGCGTTTTCGCATCCGCCCACTGCATGCGCGCGATGTAGTTGTCACGCGGCTCGCCCGGGACCGGCACCCACTTGAGTTGGCCTTTGCCGTCGGCGCTCACCACGCCGACGCGGACGGCAGAGTTCGCCGTCCCGGCCAGGGGGTACGGGACGTTCATGATCTTGGGATAGGGCCCTGTCTGGGGATACGGGATCTGCGTCGTGATCTCTCGTTCCTTGCCGAGGTAATACGTCAACGCAAAATCCCCGACACCATGCAGGTCAAATTGCCAAAAGGCGATGCGCTTGCCGTCCGGACTCCAGCGGAAGCAATCGTGCAGGTCCAATTCTTCTTCGTTCACCCAGTCGGAGCCACCGTTGATGACGAGGTCGTTGCCGTCGTGCGTGATGCGCGTGATCGCGCCGCTCGCCAGGTCCTCGACGTAAATGTCGTTCTGCTTCACGTACGCAACCTTGGTGGCATCGGGGTTGAACTTGGCGTACATCAGGCTGGCTTCGGGGGCGTCGCCGCCGAGCTTTTTGAGCTTCCCGCTGGTGCGATCGAGGAACCAGTAATCGCCACGCGAATTGGTACGCCAGACGCGCTTCGTGTTGGCGAAGATCAGTAGGCGCTGGTTGTCTTTCGACCAGAAAAGTCCGGCGGCCTGCAATTGCGCCGTCGCGCCGGGCGGTGTCATCTGTGCCGCCGTGACCAGCACCTCGCGCGACTTTCCCGTAGCCGTGTCGTACTTGATGATGTCGCGGCCCTTGCCTCCCGCCGACGGCTCCGTGGTGATGTACGACTGGCCGTTCTCGAACCAGCGCGGCGCCGGCGTGGGACGCTCGCTGAACTCACCCGAAAAGATGCGGGTGATCATGTCCTTGTCCGCCGACGGCGTCTGCGGGGCGGCTGCGGGCTGCTGGGCCAGGAGCGATAAGGCAAAAGAGAGCGTTACGAGCAAGGACAGACGGCGAGCCATGCGTTTCGACATGAAGTCTCCTGATGAACCGGAACACAAGATGGTAGGGGAGCGGGGCGAAAAAGCACAACTCCTTTTGAGCCGAGGAGGCGTCTATGACGACACCGAGCGTCCCCGCCGATGTCCCACGAAGTAAGCGCAGTGTTCCGATACTGGGCAGATTTCGCACGTAGGCTTGCGCTTGCAGATGGTCTGCCCGTGGATCTTCAGTAACAGATACGCACGTTGCCGCGCATCCGCTTTCGCCGCGACGCCGGCTTCGATCTCTTGCTGCGCTTCGCGGTAATTGGAACCGTAGTTTTCCCTCTCCTGTCCGCGACGAATACGAACCAGCACATGAGGACAATTGGAAGGCACGGCTGCGACAGGGCTGATGCGGGCAAAGAGCAGGATGCGGTCGGCGCCCGGATCGGCGATTCCCGGGAACCGCTTTAATATCTTCCGAGCGCGCGAGAGCTCTCCGACGAGGGCCCCACGTGAATCGCTACCAAATCCATCCTGGACTTGCGACGCGACTTCTTTGATTCGCATCGCACGCAACTCGGGGATCATTCCGCCCGCTTTGAGAACTTTTGCCAATTTCGGAGTAGGTGTCTTGAGGAGCTGCTTCGGATCGGTCCCGACCTCCCGGTTCAGCGCCTCCCACCCGTTGCGGCAATTGTCGTCACTTTGCGGATATCCGCAGTGCCACCACAGAAGAAACAAGTAAGGATCGTCGGGGAAATCACGTTGCTGCCGGCCGTAGTGGGCTTCGAGCAGCTCAAGAAGCGCGGCGACCGTGAGGGAGCGCTTTGCCAAGGCGAAGGCATTGTCGATTGCAGGACATCGATTGTCGACTGGAAAAGCTCTACAGGTTGACGCGGAAGGGCTCGGGCACAAACGTCAAGACGAACATCCCTAATGCGACAAGCGCGAGCCACTTTCGCCGGCTATCGACACCGGGATAGTGCGGGACGATTGGATGGCGCAAGCCCGAAACAGCAATGAACACCACCCAGATCAGCCACCCGGCCCAGCCCGTCCACGTCGAATCCAACCAGCCGCGCTCGCGGAAGATGGCCACGAATCCGAGTGGCAGCAGGATTCCGATCACCAGGTTACCGATGTGCCGGTGCGCACGCGGCCACACCGCGTAAACGATGTGTCCGCCATCCAGCTGACCGCCGGGCAACAGGTTCAACGCTGTGGCAAACATTCCGACCCACGCCGCAATAGCGGTCGGCGGCAGGTATACGCGCGATAGCGGTACTGGGAAGTGCCTTGCCGAACTAACCGCCCTATAAACCACGTGAAAGATCAGCGGCATTCCAAACTGAACGTCGGACGTACTCGTTGCGGGCGTCGGACGGGTAAACAGCAGCGAACCGACGAGCACCACCGTCGCTGCTACGAATCCCGCGATCGGACCGGCGATCCCGATGTCGAACAAGGCCGCCCGTGAGCGGATCGGCGACTTGATGCGAATGAACGCTCCGAGGGTCCCGATCAGTGTCGGAGCCGGGATGAAGTACGGCAGCGTGGCGTTCACCCCGTACCGCATGCAGTAGACGTAATGCCCCATCTCGTGCGCGAGCAGGATGCTCATCAGCGCCGCGGCGAACGGGATCCCGAGCAGCAGCCGCGACGGCGCATGGATCACCCAACTCAACGGGAACATCGGCAGCGTGTCTTCCTGCAGGCTGAAGGGCGGCATTTGGTGCAGGAAGTTGTATTCCAACCGCGCGCCGACGATGAGCGTCGTGAACAGCGTCAGCAGCAGCAGCAATCCATGCAGCCACAGTCGTGGCCGGGGCGGCGCCGGAGGCGCGAGAAAGACTTCAATGGGCTGCGGTTCCTCGGAAAGGTACGGGACCGGCGGCGTAGGATCCGACATGGATGAATTGCCCTGCTGCATCCATCATAACGGATGCCTTCCCGCAAAGCGGCAAAGGCACACGGGCATTGCCCGCGTGCCTTTGGGTTGATTCGATCGGTCGAGCGTCTAGACCGTGGATGCTGCGCCGCGCACGAAGTGCAGGATCAGCGCGATCACGGCTACGATCAGCAGCAAGTGGATCAGGCCGCTGGCCACGTGGAATACGCCCCATCCGAATATCCATGCTGCAAGCAGCAGGATGAACAGAATCATGAAAATGCTCATACGGTGTGTCCCTCCCGGTGTCCTAACTAACCTCTCAGAAATTCGACGGCAGAAGACGCACAGGTGTTGCTACCTTCGTAAACAGATAATTCACTGGAGGTAAGGCAACTCCGGGATGGGAACTCTGCACCGGGGCAGGTGCAGCTCGGGACCGAGTCAAAGCTGCTTAGTCGATGCTCTGCAACTCTTTACCGGGCTTGAAGCGAACCGCCTTGCCGGGAGGAATGTTTACCTCTGCGCCGGTGCGAGGATTGCGGCCTATACCGGTCTTGCGAGGACGCACGTTGAACACGCCGAAGCCACGCAGCTCAATGCGGTCGCCGGTAGACAGAGCTTTCTTCATGCTTTCAAAGACGGTCTCGACGGCGAGCTCGGCTTTCGTCTTGGTGATGCCGGTTTTGTTCACGACTTCGTTGATGATGTCGAGCTTGATCACGTGAAGGTCTCCCCAAGCGGCGCTAAGATGCTGATACTAAAGGCCACTACTCGTGGTTGTCAAATATTCCGCCCGGCCCCCGTCGCTTCCCCGGTTTCTCCACAGTTTTTTGCTTATTCCACAGATTTTTCATACGGATACGTCCGATTCACATTGCCGGAAACGAACCGATAATGACACATTGTTGCGGGGTGGTATCGACGATGAGCGCAACCGCTACAAATCTCACGAGCACGCAAGAACAGGCGACAAAAGGTATGTCCGTCAAGAGCGACCGCTGGATCCGCCGCATGGCACTGGACCACGACATGATCAACCCTTTCTCCGAGAAGCAGGTCGGAGCCGGCGTGATCTCCTACGGGTTGTCGAGCTACGGCTACGACCTGCGCGTGGCCGACGAGTTCAAGATCTTCACCAATATCAATTCGACGGTGGTCGACCCCAAGCAGTTCGACGAGCGCTCCTTCGTGACCATGCGCGGCGAAGTGGCCATTGTTCCGCCCAATTCGTTCGCCCTGGCGCGCTCGGTGGAGTACTTCAAGATTCCACGCGATTGCATCACCCTCTGCGTTGGCAAGAGCACCTACGCGCGCTGCGGCATCATCGTGAACGTCACGCCCTTCGAGCCCGAGTGGGAAGGTTTCGTCACGTTGGAAATCTCGAACACCACGCCGCTGCCGGCCAAGATCTACGCCAACGAAGGTCTCTGCCAGATCCTCTTCTTCCAGTCCGACGAGGAGTGCGAGACCAGCTACGCCGACCGCAAAGGCAAGTACCAGTCGCAGAAAGGCATCGTGCTGCCGAAAGTTCTGTAGCGCGTAAGAGCAGACTCACTTGGTGTCACAGGTTTCACACGAAGAACACGATGGATTCACGAAGGTCTGAATGCGAAGCCTTCGTGTGACCTTCGTGTCCTTCGTGTGAACCTGTATACTGCGCCGCGATGCTTCACCGCTTGGCTTCACTCTGTATCCTGCTTTCGACCGCCGCCCTCGCACAATCGGCCGATCTCGTTCGCGCTTACGTCGATGCTCACCAGCGCGAGATCGTCCGTCAGTTCTCCGACCTGCTCGCCATCCCCAACGTCGCCTCCGATACGGCCAACATCCGCAAAAACGCCGAATACATCGCCACGCAGTTGAAACAGCGCGGCGTCGAGAGCCGTTTGCTGGAGGAAGAGGGAGGCCCGCCCATCGTCTTCGGCGAACTCCGAACCCCCGGCGCCAAGCACACCGTCAACATCTACGCACACTACGACGGCCAGAAGGTCGACGCCTCGCAATGGGCAACGCCGCCGTGGTCGCCCGTGGTCCGCGACGGCCCGCTGGAGAAGGGCGGAAAGATCGTGACCGCGCTGCCGGACAAGATTCCCGGCGAGTGGTGGATCTATGGGCGATCCGCCGGCGACGACAAAACGCCGATCGCAGCAGTGCTGGCGGCACTCGACGCGATTAAGTCGACAAATACTTCTCCGACGGTAAACCTGAAGTTCTTCTTCGAAGGCGAAGAGGAAGCCGGCTCTCCGCACCTGGCGGCGGCGTTTGCGAAGTACGCCGACTTGCTCAAGGGCGATGTCTGGTTGCTCTGCGATGGCCCGGTCCACCAGACGCGGCGTCCGCAAGTCTACTTCGGCGCGCGTGGTATCACCGAAGTCGAGATGACTATCTATGGCCCCACGCGTTCGCTTCACTCCGGCCACTACGGCAACTGGGCGCCGAATCCCGGCGCACTCATGGCTGAGTTGCTGGCGTCGATGCGCGATTCCGACGGACACATCAAGATCGCCGGCTTCTATGATGACGTGCGTCCGCTGACCGAAACGGAGGAACAGGCGATCGCCGCCATGCCGGAAGTCGATACCCAGATGAAGCGCGAACTCAGTCTGGCCTGGACCGAAGGCGCGCCGGAACCGTTGCCCTTACGCATCACGCACCCTGCTCTGAATGTGCGCGGCATCCAGGTCGGACACGTCGGCGACCAGGCCCAGAACGCAGTGCCGACCGAAGCGCGCGCATCCCTCGACTTCCGACTCGTCCCGGACGAGAACCCCGAACGCGTGCAGCAACTCGTCGAAGATCACGTCCGCAAGCAAGGCTTCTATATCGTGCGCAAGCCACCGACACCCGACGAACGCATGGCGCACCCGAAGAGCATCCTGTTGCAATGGGGTCCGGGTTATCCTCCGGCGCGGACTTCCATGGACTTGCCGGTATCGAAGGCGCTCGTACAAACGGTGGCAGGGGCGACTCACGCACAGGTCGTACAGGCGCCGCTGCTCGGTGGGAGTATTCCGATGTATCTCTTCCTGAAGAGCGCGCCCGTGATCGGCCTGCCCGTCGCCAACCACGACGATAACCAGCACGCCCAGAACGAGAACTTGCGCATCCAGAACCTCTACGACGCCATCGACATCTTTGCCGCAGTCATGACGAAGATGGACACGAACTGGAGGTAGGCCGGTTTTCCCTGCGCGTCTCGGCGATGAGATTGGATCTCACCCCGCCGCCGCGGCCGCCTGGACGGCAGCCTTGTTCGCCAGCCGATAATGCTTCCACGCCGCCGCCATCGTCCCGATTGCGGCCCCCACCGGGAACCAGCTCACCGTCAACACCCCTAACAGCCCAAACATCCCTCCCATCGCAGCCATCTCGCCCGCCGAAGCCTTCAGGATCATCGGCCTCGAATACTCCATCCGTCCTCGCACCGCGTCGGTCGCCGCCATTCGGAACATCACGTAATTCCGAATATGCCGGATGTGTACGGCGAATTGCGGCCCGACCAGGCCGCCCACCAGGAACGTGTACACCTCGCGATTGCCCATGGGCACGAGCAACCACAGGAACATCATCAGCGCGCTGTATATCACCAGGATCGCCACGAACCTGGGGCTGACCTTCCGCAACTGGTCGACGTCTTTCTGGAAGAGCGGCGTGAGTTCGAAGCTTCCTTCGAAGACGAACTTCTCGTTCACGCCGTTGCGGTACATCCGCGCGCACCGCAACGTCATGACGTAGTCACTTACGAAGAAAGCGGCCCACAACAACGCACTCGCCCATGCATGTTGGTAGAAAAACTCCGGCACCTGCCACCTCGTCCGGAGCATATCGCGGTTTATCTCGCTTCCTAAAAACAAAACGCCCGGCCTCGCCGGGCGTTCCCCGAAAGCTGATGCTGGCTGAGAGCTATTTTCCTTCCGACGCCTTGTACATGTAGCGGATCGCCTGCTTGTAGATCAGCATGTTCGGTCCGCCGTTGCGGACGATCTTCAGGCAGCAGCGGTCGTACCACTCGATGACGCCGTTCACGCTTTCGCCATCCTGCATCACGATGGTCATCGGCGTTTTTGCCTGCATCTGCTTCTGGTAATAGAAATTCTCGGCGTGCGTCTGCTCCGGCGGGGGCGTCTTCTTCGCGGAAAGGGACGCCCGTTCGCGGCGGTCGCCGTCGCGATGTTCGGGCCGCGGCAGGCTGGGACGGATCAGCTTACGGTTAGCGAATTCCGGTTCGGGCGCTCTTCCGACCGCGGTCGAATCCATTCCATCCTTCACAACGCGCCTCCTGGGTCAGCCTTGGCCTCACGCGATGCACAGCGCCGGCCGGCTCGATATCTCCGCTGGTAACGGGCTCTGCTCGTGGGTCGGAATGCAGAAAGTAAGCCGTTAGCGGCGGACTGGCCTCACACCGAAGTGTTAATTCCAAGATGGATGAGAGGTGTGAACTTGTTCCTACCGTATCACAGGAGATAGCGTCAGACAACGGATGGAGACTGTGTAATTTTGTAATCCACGCGCCGGACCCCAGCTGCTTAACAATCCCGTTTATTCGCCGGTGATGCCCAATCGCATGTATTCATTCATGTCTTCTTCAAAGACCACGCGCGATTGCCTCCAGAACTCCTCCCGTGCCCGAACCTTGCGGAAATACCAGAAGAGAAGCAGACCGATCGTCACATAGATCGCCACCCCGCCGTTGCGCAGCATCACGCCCTCGATGCCGGTAACGAACGTCGTCAGCAGAGTGAACACGAGCCCGGCCATACTCGCAGTCTGGAAGAAAGGTCGCTTGCCCGCGACGTAGGAACAGGTAAAGGGAATGCGGTCCCAATCGTTGATCTTGCTCTCCGCGATAATGAGCGCGACCAGCGATGCGACGATGGTGTGCAGGACTGCGATGCGCCAACCCAGCGCGTAGGCGGTCGCAAACGGCGTGATCATTGCCACCGGCAAGACGGCAGCGAAAGCGAGCGACTTGCTGACTGGAGCCAGGAAATCGGCAGCGCCTTCATGGTCGGCCATTTGGAAGACCCAATTGGCACGCGGCTCCGACGGCAGCCGGAAGACGTGCAGGAGACCGTAAACGATCAGCATCGAGACCATGAACGGCACCGCCAGCACTACCTGCATCTCGAGGAAGCCGCCGCGCGACTGGAAGATCCCGCGATGCATCATCCCGAAGGTGCCGGCGCTGTCCAGTGCGATCGCCGCTGCGACGCCGAGGTAGACCACCAGTAACAATTTGTGCGGGCGCGAGCGGCGCAGCGTTGCCGCAGCGAATCCCGCCACCGCTTCCTGCTCGGAATGAGGGAAGCAGATACTTCGCAGCCACCCTGCCGCCCGACCGAACGTGGGAGCGGCGTTGTTGTGCAGCAACGTCGTCGCGCGCGCAGCGTACCGCCGGTAACTGACGAAATAGGCCAGGAGAGAAACCGCGATGGCGGCCGCCAGTGCGCGCGCGCCGGATGACGCCAGCGACCGGTAGTACTCATTGCCCGCGCCAAGCAGTTCCTCGTAAATGCCGAGGAACCATCCTGGGGGTACGTACGTCATCCATGCTGGATGCGCTTCGATCTCCCGGTAAAGGTTCGGCAGCGAGAAAGCCAACGGCACCGCCAGGAACGATCCAAGGAGGAAGATCGCCTGCAAGAACACCGACACCGCTTCGAACCAGCGCGCCGGCAACAGGTTCATGAGAACTCCCTGTAGCGCCATCATCGCGAAAACGACGAAAACTCCCGCGCTCATCGTGGCGACACCGTGAGCGAACGCGTATTGCCAATACGACTGCCCATTCTGCGAGGCCAGGGGGAACGCGAGACTGATCGTGATGTTGGCGTCTACGATCAGCAGTCCTTCCACCAGCAGCACGGAAATGAACCGGCCGAGAAAGATGTTCGAAAGGCTTAGCGGCAGCGAACGCAGGACCAGGTAATCGCGACGACTGGGAAACAAGGATTGCCAAAGCAGCACGGTCGCGAACCCGATCAGCAGCATCGACATGGAAACAAAGAACAGCCGGTCCGCCCGGACTGCAGAGAGGTACAGCTGGTAGTCCGCCGTGCGTAGGAAAGAATATTTATGGAAGTAAACGCGCGGCAGGATTGCGCCAAGTCCGGGCAAAGCTGCGAGCACGCCGATGAGGAAGCGATCCAGGTGTTCGCGCGAGGAGACCAGCTCCGTGCTGAGCATCTGTCGCAGAAAATGGCGCGTGAGCTCGAAGAGACTGCCATGCGTCTCTGCCAACCACGCGTTCCAGCGGCGCTGCCAGGTCATGCTGTCACTCTCATCGCCTCGATGATGTTCTCGGCAGCGGCGGCAGTGTCCTCCTGCATGACCAGCTCGGCAAAGACCGATTCCAGCGAGGCATTGGCGCGCAATTCACGCAGCCGGCTGACGGAATCGTAGGCCACCACGTGCCCTCGATGCAGGATCAACACCTCTGAGCAGACCTTCTCCACCACTTCCAGCACGTGCGAGCTGTACAGGATGATCTTCCCTTCCCGCGCCAGCGCCTGCAGCAGGTTGCGGAAGACTAGCGCTGCGCTGACGTCGAGCCCGGAGAACGGTTCGTCGAGAATAAGAATGTCGGGATTCCCCAGCAGCGCCGAAGAGAGCAGCACCTTCTGCCGCATGCCTTTGGAGTGGTTCGCCAGCAGTTCATGACGGGCTTCCGTCAGCCCAAATAAAGCAAGAAAGGAATCAATGCGCTTCTCCAGCGTGCCACGCGGGATCCCGCGCAGCCGTCCGACCAACTGAAGGTATTCCGCGCCCGTGAGGTGCGGATACATGTACGGCTCTTCCGGCACGTAGCCGAGGCGCGAGCGGTAGGCGACATCATCGCCGGATATTCTGCGCCCTTCGAACCAGATCTCGCCTTCCGATGGCGGGACCAGTCCGGTCAAGACTTTGACGGTTGTGCTTTTGCCCGAGCCGTTGGGGCCGAGGTATCCAAGGATCTGTCCCGGCCGAATGGAGAAGCTGACGTCCTGAACTGCCGCGATGCCGGTGTAACGCTTGGTGAGATGACGCACTTCGAGCATGGCTCGGATAGACACCGGCGTCGAGCAAAAAGCTCCCACTACTAACGGAAAAGGCTATTTTTCGAGGGCTGCGACCATGGCATCGAGGGAAACATTGCGGAGCAGATTGCGACGCATGCCGCTCTCGACTTCGCCGACACGCTGCGACGCCTGTGCGATCCACTCGAATGTCACCTCGCGCGCCAGCTTCTCCAGCTCGCCTTTCAGGTCGGTATTGCGGACGAGGTTCGGCGTGCCGGACTTGATCATCAGCAGGTCTTCCAGCAGCGAATAGAACGCACGGAGCAGAGCGTCGGTCTTTTCGCGGCCATCGGCGCCGGCGCGATACGTCTCGGTCGTCTTAAATAATGCGCTGTGGTCTTCGCCTGAAAGCGCGGTGTGCAGCAGCACCAGCGCATCCTGTCGCGCCGCCTGATACGCATTCAGATCGAAGGCTCGCGCCTTTCCAACCGCGCCGCCGGACAGCTTCGCTACCAGCGTTCGCTGCGCGGGCTTCCAGTCCGAATGGACTTTGGCCAGGTCGCGTTCGATCTCCTCGGCCGGCAGCGGACACAGCGCAAAGCTGATGCAACGCGAGCGGATGGTCGGCAGCAGTGCTCCGGGATTCTCCGCCAGCAGAAAGATCGTCGCGAAGTCTGGCGGCTCTTCCAGAACCTTAAGCAGCGAATTCGCCGCCTCTTTCATGAACGTCGCCGCGGTGAAGATGTAGACGCGCCGGCGTCCTTCCGCCGGCTTGTAATAAATACTGCCGATGACGTGCCGCACCTGGTCGACCTTGATCATCAGCTGCGGCGGATCCGGCGGGATGATGAGGACGTCAGGATGCGTCTGGACGAAGATGCGCGTTTCTTTCTTGTCGGTCTCGCGCAGGTTCTCGCGCGCTTCCACGGCTTCGGCGAAACGCTGCTCCAGCGCATCCGCTTCGGCGATGCGCACGCAGTTCTTGCAACGCCCGCAAAAGTCGGGCGAAGCGGGCGCCTCGCTTGTCGGACCGAAGCTCAATCCGAGCGATTCTGTTCCTGACGACTGACGACCGAAGACGGGCGACTCCAGGCAATTCATCGCTTTGGCGACCATCTGCGCCAGCGTGAACTTGCCGGAACCTTCGGGGCCGCTGAGGATCACGGCATGCGGAAAGCGGTCGCGCGCCAACATGCCGCGCAACTGCGCGACGACCTCCGCGTTGCCGTGAAACTGGTCGAATCCCATGGCAGAAACGGTATCACGGACAAAAAGTATTTCGGTATTCCAGTATGTCAGTATCGAGAGTTCAGGAGCAGTCGCTTAACTCGGCAGTGGCATTACTGACGTACTGAAATACTGTTTTTCCCGATGCTATGATTCGGCTCGGCATGGCGAAGAAGCGCGGCGTCTTTATTACCTTCGAAGGTCTCGACGGTTGCGGCAAAAGCACGCAATTGGAGCGGTTGGCGGCCGTGCTGCGCAGCGAAGGCGTCGAGGTGCTGACCACGCGCGAACCCGGCGGAACCGCCAACGGGGAGCGCATTCGCTCCATCCTGCTCGACTCTTCGACGACCGATCTGGCGCCACGCGCGGAGCTTGCCTTGATGTTCGCCTCGCGCGCCCAGCAATTGGAGGAGTTGATCGTTCCAACGCTGGAGCGCGGCACGTGGGTCTTGTGCGACCGTTTTACCGATTCCTCCGAAGCGTATCAGGGTGGCGGGCGCGGGCTCGGGTCGCAAGCGGTGCTCGATCTGCATCGTATTGTCTGCCGCAACGTCTGGCCGGACCTGACCGTTCTGATGGATTCCGAAGTCGACGCCAGCGTCGAGCGGGCGCGTCGCCGCAATCTGAAAAAGGGCGGCAGGACCGACGAGAACCGCTTCGAGACCGAGGACCGCGCGTTTTTTGAGCGCGTTCACAACGCCTATCGCGCCATCGCGCGGCGCGAGAAGAAGCGCGTCCTGATGCTCGACGCGCGCCGTCCGGCCGATGTCGTGCATCCGGAGATCGTCGCGGCTGTGCGCCAGCGCTTTCTTTCCAGGAACTCTCGAACTGCACCCAAACCGGGAGTCAAAACGAAGGGCAACAGCTGATTCCGAGGCGGCGCACCGCTCGAACGCCGCATCTATTCCAGCGTGGCTGCTGAATGCCGCGGAATACCTGTGAGTCCCTGGGCCCGATCCATGCGCGTTGTTGTTTCGCTGCTCGTCCTGACGACAGCCCTATTCGCACAAAATCCCGAAGCGCGTTTTCACGCCCTGATCCCGCTCGGCGCCGAGGCCTATGACGTCCAAGGTCAGGACTGGAAAGGCGTCATGACACTGCTGGCGTCGGCGGAGAGCCCGGGTTTTGAAGGCATTTCCCGGCGCAGCGTCGACTCGCGCGACATCCTGTTCCTTCCCGATGGACGACGGCTCGAGCGCTATCCGTCGAAGATATCGTTCCGTCTGACTGCCAGCTACCGTTCCCGCTTTGCGGAAACCTCGCCTTTTCCGATCGCCGCCGAAGGTCAGCAGAACGATTACCTGCTGAACCTGAAATTCCGCATCGTCGTGTTCGACGGGCTGCGGCAGAGCATCGTTCAGCCCGAGGCGGTGGAGATGATCGGAGTGCCCGGCGAGCTTTCCTACGACGAGCGGATCTACCGCGTGTCGGTGGACCTCGCCAAAGTGCCGCTGCGCGACCGCGTCGTGTTCGAAGTGCACGACGCCAACGGCGGCCGCATCTGCAAATTCCACCTCGATCTCTACTGACGTCCTATCGTTCTACGTTTCACGTTCTATGTAGCTTGCCGGTTCCGAAACGGAAAACGTAGTGTCGGAGGTCTTCGGGATCTCCCCTACCCCCCTCCCCCCGGTCCCGCAGATATCAGCCAAAGTCGGGGGTGTCCCAAGCTGTCCCGAGAGTTTGGCGGGGTTATCCCAAGGGTGTCCCGTGGAGCCCGCATGAATAGCGGGCGGGACGCGGGTCATGTTGTCAAAGAGCTCGCCCAAAATGGGAACGAGCCGTAGCCATGGAGGGCGACGGCTCGTGACTCGACTTTAAGTCAGATTGAATGTTAGTGGAAGGTGACGACGAAAGTCTGTGATATGGGCGGAAGTATTTTTGTACGACAGGCCCAAAAGAGGAATCCGAAACAGCTGGTCAGTGGTCAGATGCGCGCAGGAGAGGCCGTGGTGTCGGACAAGTCCCCAAGGCATGAAGCTACGTTAATCGAATGAAAAGCGCTTGTCTGTGATGTGGAGTTGACCACGGACACCCCCACCCTCCGCCAAAACCGGGCGGAAGGGTGGGGCAACCGGCAGAGTTTTGGAGTGAGGGAAAGGGTGGGCCAGCCCCCCGCGTATAATGCCGCGCCATGTCTCGGCTGATGCTTGGAACCTTATGCGGCGTTGTCTATGGCGCGCTGTCAGTTGCCTCAATGCTCCCCCTTGCATTTCCCGACAAACGAGCCGCCCTACTCGGAGCGTTCATTAACCGATTCTCCATCGGCTTCGTGATCGGCGCTGTAAGGGTTCCGTGGCCGGGTTGGTTGAGTGGTCTTGTGTTCGGACTTCTTCTCAGTCTTGCCGACGCGATCATCACGAAAGCGTATGCGCCCATCATCGTGTTGGGTGCAATTGGCGGCACTCTTATCGGCTGGATCGTGCAGCGATTCGGTCGCTAATCGGGGGCCCACCGAACCCGGCTGATCCCGTCATATCCCGCTTTTCAACGGTTTGCGTAAGTCCATACTTGCGTGTCAAAAAGACAGGAAGGAATCCATCTCTGCCCGGCTCTTACCCTCAGACGAGGAGGCGCCAATGAGGCTGGCCAAAGAAATCGCACTTTGGGTGATCTGCTTGTTCCTGGCGTACGTATTTTTCAGGGCCGGTATCGCAAAGTTCTCCGACACCTCCGGATGGGCACAGGCGTTTCGCTATTGGGGCTACCCGGTGTGGTTTCGGATCATGGTCGGGATCATGGAGCTGGCGGCCGTAGCCTTGGTGCTACATCCCAGGACCGCCAGCCTGGGAGCGCTGGTGATCATGATCGTGATGCTGGGCGGAATGGGCACACATGTCGCGACGGGTCGCCCGCGACAGGTTACGAGCGAGATATTTCCGCTGACGCTGGCGACGGTCGTATGCTTCAGCAGGCGCAAAGAAATGTTCCCGCTGAGGGGACGGGCACGTGCCATGACTGCATGAAACACAGGTTCCAGCCGGTCGATCTGCGTGCAATGGTCCTACGCGCGCGAGATAAAGGCGACCTGGCCGCAAGGAATGCGGCATTCGACGGGCTGGTCCGCATGCTTCAGGACTTCGCCGTCGGCGTTGCCTACGCTCGACTGCGGGACCTGGGCACCGCGGAAGACGTGGCGCAGGAAAGTTTTGTGGTCGCATGGCGGCATCTGGAGCAGCTCAAAGACTGCGACCGTTTCCTCGCCTGGTTCCAGCGAATCCTGGCGAGTCAATGTCATCGCGTGGTGCGCAAGAAGAGCAACCGCCTGTCGCCGATAACGGACCATGCCGTTTTTGATCCATCGAACCTGGAAGAAGCCATGCAGAAGCGGGAACGACGCAGCCTGCTGCTGGAAGCCCTCGATCAACTGCCCGCGACGGAGAGAGCCGCCATCGTGCTGTTCTACTTCGCCGGCAGGAGCCATGCCGCCATCGCCGGCTTCCTCGGAGTAACTCCGACAACCGTACTCAAGCGCTTGTTCTCGGCACGGAAGAGACTGAAGTCGGCGCTGGCGCCGTTACGCGCGGAGATCTCGCGCGCCCGGCCCTCGCGCAGCCGCGAATTCGCGATGATGGTCCGGGCAGGCATCTACAACGACTACGTGGGACTGTATCGATTTGAAGGGCGTCCCGAACTGACGGTGCGCATCGAGCGCGTGGGCAACCGGCTCGTCAGCCGCTCCGCGGGACAAAAGAACACGGCTGTCGCCGGAAGCCGCTTGTCGGAGCTGCGAACCAAGGAGTTCGACGGACGGGCGCGGTTCGTCCGTTCGAAATCAGGGCGCGTGACCCACTTCCTCTACTACGAATCCGGCCGGCGCATGGGCGTCGCGACAAAAATCGACTGACCAGCGTCTTATAGAGCTCCCAGGAATGCGACCAAATCCTTCTTCTGCTGCTCGGTCAAATGAAGGTTGAAGCGCATGTCGTAAAAGTCGACGACATCGTTGAGCGTCGCGGCCGAACCATTGTGGAAGTAGGGCGCGCGCGACGCGAGAGCGCGAAGGATGGGACCCTTGGTCTTGCCAATGTCAGCGCACTTCCCCGTGATGAGGGCGCGGCCGGGATCGGTCGTCTGTACGACCTTACCGTCGTTGCAGCGGACGGTGTACACGGGCAAGCCGGCGATATCGAGCGCCGGCGGCGCTGGATAATCGGCGACGCCGACGTTGATGGCCAGCGGCACCGAGTGGTTTCCGACGTTGGGCGAATCGTGACAGGTGGTGCAGGTTCCGGTGAAGGAAGCGGGCACGCCCGGTTTGTCGTTCAGGCCGGCGACGCCGGATATCTCGATGGGAAGCGTATTGAAGAGCGCTTGTCCGCGGAGGATCGAAGCGCGCGCCTCGACGTTGCTCTTGCCATTCGAGAAAGTGTCGAAGATCGTGAACACTACCGGATCAAAGGCTGCGCCGCTGGGGTTTCCGCCGAGCGGATCGTTAATGCCGAGATAGAACTGCTGCGTGGAGAGAGCCCGCGGGCCGCCGGAGGCGCCATTGTCTAACTGTCCGGCCCAGCGGTCCACACCCTGGGCCGTGAAATTCCGGAGCTCGAAATCGACGATGGCCTGGACCTGTTCATCGGTCGGGGCATGTGCAGCTTCGGCGTGACCCAAGGTAGCGTCCGTCGCCTGGTGCCTAAGGTTCTGCTCGAGGGTGTTTCCGGCGAAGCTCTCACGTCCGTCCCACATCACGGTGGTCAGGAACGGGAGGTTGGTCGACGGGAGCGGGCGACGGAACAGGGCCAATTGCGTTGACGTCGTCTCGGGACAATTGTGCGGGTCGTTGACACCCACGACGGCAAAGTCGGCGTTGGCGGGCACCGGCAGCGATACGCGGATTACGCCGCGCGACAGCAGCATGCTGTAGGCGGCCTTGCGATCCTGAAGGGTTGACACGCGGGCACTGGGGCAGTCTGCACCATCGACGGTGCGGAAGATGGGGTCTGTGCCGTGGGTGGTCAGGAATCGAGCCTGGATGTGTTGTGTGTTGACCGACCAGCCATCGCTCGCCTGGTGGCAGGTCACGCAGGTCCGGTCATTACTCCCGATGTTCTGAAAGAAGGGGCCCGACACGTCGACCCCGCCGGCCGTGTTGTAGGTCTGGACGAGACCCGACGAATCAGCATACGGCAACAGGTTGGGGACGCTGGATCCGCCGACAAGGGTCAAAGACGCAGCGGTAAGCCCGAGAACGAGCAAGGTAAACGCGGCCAACCAGCGAGACTGGAAACGAGGAAACTTCTGGCCAAGCATTGGGAACCTCATCGCAAAGATTTGCAGTAACTGTTACCGAGACCCGCGACCGATACGGCCTTCCGTGGCGCAACCTGAGGGCGGGATTCGTGCTACGATTTCTGCCATTGGGTGGCGCTCTGCGTGGGCCAGCGAGCAGATAGTGAGTTGCTGCCGGACCGGCAGTCTTGAGCTTCGCCTCAAAAAGAACTCAATAACTTCTCAAATCCGCAGTATGGGAACGGAACGTCCTCAGTTCGTCTTCGGACCCTTCCAGCTCGACCGCGAGGAGAGGTCTCTGTTGCGCGATGGTCAGGCCGTCGCGCTCACGCCGAAAGTGTTCGACGCCCTGGTATTCCTGGTCGACCGGCCGGGCCAGCTCGTAACTAAGGACGCGCTGATGGCGGCGCTCTGGCCCGATACGAACGTCACCGAATCCAACCTGACGCAGACCATCTTCATGCTGCGCAAGGCCTTGGGCGAAAGCGCTGCCGAACAACGCTACATCGTCACCGTCTCGGGCCGCGGCTACCGTTTCGTGCTGCCGCCGGAGGAGGCCACGCCCAAGGGGCGTTCGAGCGGCCGTCCGTTCGCGTTTGCCGGGGTTAAGCGAGCGGTCGTGGTCCTTGCCACAGGGGTGCTGATGCTGGTTGCTCTGGCGGGCTTTCGTTCTATCTCGCGACAGCCTCAACCAAGAGTCAGCGGAATCGCTCAGGCTCCGATAACGGACCAAGCCGACGGCTGGGAACCGCTGTTGACCGACGGAACCTACGTCTATTTCTTACAGCGCGCCGGCGATCACTGGGAGCTATCGCGGACCCTGACGAGCGGCGGGGAAGTGCAACGGATGGCAACGCCATTCAAGAACACCAAAGTGTTCGACATCTCGCCGACCGGCGAATTCATCATCACCGGCTTCGAGAAACGCACCGACCTGGTTCCCTTGTGGACCTGGCGCCCTGACGGCGGAGCTCCGCAGCGGCTGGGACAAATCTCCGCTTTGGACGCGACTTGGAGTCCCGACGGCAACGATATCGTCTACGCCGTCGGCAATGAGATCCATCGGGTCCATCGCGATGGAAGCGGCGACCACGCGCTGCTCGAGGTGCCGGGCTCGGCGGCATGGATCCGATGGTCGCGCGATAGACGCCGCATGCGGTTCACGGTGTCGGACGAGACCAGCGAACGCAGCAGTATCTGGGAAGCCGCGGCCGACGGCAGTGGCGCACACGCTTTGTTTGGCAGCGCGCTAGGCGAGCCGCCCGCGTCTTGCGGCGACTGGACCAGCAACGGACGCTACTTCATCTACACCGTTCATCAGAAGCGCATCGCGAATCTGTGGGCGACTCTCGAGCAGCGGCCGTGGTGGAAATGGAGCGCCAATCCCAAGGTGCAGCTCACCTCGGGCGTGACTTCCATCTATTGCTCCATGCCGTCACGTGACGCCAACCAGGTCTTCAGCTTAGTCGACGGCAACGACTTCGCATGGCTGCGCTACAACATAAAGACCCAGCGTTTCACGCCCATGTTCCCGGGCAAGCAACTACTATCCATCTCCTACTCGCAAGACCGGCGGCATGCCATATACAGCCAGCATCCGGACTGGAGCCTGTGGCGTAGCAACGGCGACGGCACGCAGGCAAAGCGAATCGCGACCGGGCCGTTTTCACCTTCGCGCCCGCAGCTCTCGCCCGATGGGCAGTGGATCGTTTTTGAAGCCGGTCATCACGTGAAAACGATGCGCGCGTACGTCATGGATGCGGAGGGCGGTGCGGTCCAGGAGTTGCTGCCGCAGCAACCAGGAGAACAGAGCCTGCCGTTCTGGTCTCCGGACGGGGCTTCGGTGGCCATCGGCCTCAACGCGCTGATCCCGGATGCGCCCGCGGAGCAACGCGGCATCTTCGTCGTCGACTGGAAGACGCGCTCCGCGACGAAAATCGAAGGTTCGGAAGGCTTGACGGCGCCGATGTGGTCGCCGGATGGAAAGCATTTTCTCGCGCGCACGACCGACGATCGCTCCATCCTTTTCTTCGATCCGCAGACCAAGAAGTGGAATGAGGTCGCGAGCGGCACCAAGCTGGCCGGTCCGATCTGGTCGCCCGACTCCAGGTTCCTGTACTTCCAGGACATGGTGGAGCGGGGCCAGGCGGTGTATCGGGTGCAGGTGAGCACGGGGCGGCGGGAGCGCGTTGCTGACTTCGCGTCGCTGCTGGCGGGAGGAGTGAGCCGCTGCGTCTTGCACGGAATCGATCCCGACGGGTCGCTGGTGATCTCGACCCTGCGCTCAGGGACGCGCATCTACGCCATGAACCTCGACCTGCCGTAACCACCTTAGTCGCTGGCGGCTACTGCTCGTACCTTTCGTTCTTCCGGACTTTCCGCCAACATGAACTCCAACACTTCCTGTGGGTGAGCGGCGAGCCAGACCGGCGCGTAGGATTGCCGGTGCAGCGGAGTCGGTCCGATCTCGCGCAGCGCCTTGATGTGTCTGGGGCTGCGGTAGCCCTTGTTGGAGGCGAGGTCGTACTCGGGGAAGACCGGCGCCCAGCGCGAGATGAGCGCGTCGCGGTGGACCTTGGCGACGATGGAGGCAGCGGCGATGGAAGCGGAGAGCGCGTCGCCGTGGATGATCTTGGTCTGCGGGCAGTCGTAGCTGACGCGCACAGCGTCGAGCAGGAGATGGTCGGGCTTGGGATCGAGCTGCTCGATGGCCAGGATCATGGCGAGCAGCGAGGCGTGGTATATGTTGATCTGGTCGATGCGTGCCGCGTCCACCGCCGCGACCGACCATGCGATGCAGCGCTCCTTGATGCGCTCACTCAGCACTTCGCGGCGCTCGGCGGGCAGAAGCTTGGAGTCGCGCAGTCCCTTGATGCGGTCCTTGGGATCGAGGATCACGGCACCGGCGACCACTGGTCCAAAGAAAGCACCGCGTCCGACCTCGTCGACGCCGCAGACGAGTTGCGCGCCCGTGGACCAGGCGAGCTTCTCGTATTTCGTCGTGCACTTCAGACGCTTGAGAAGGCGAAGCTTGGCCGCCGACTTCGAGATCTCGGAGATGGGTTTGAGGATTCTCGGCACTACAGGAAAAGAATAGCCACGGATTTACACGGATGCACACGGATCAAAAGAAAAATCCGTGGAAATCCGTGTGAATCCGTGGCTGGTTCTTACGCCCTTTCCGACTCGCGCAGGCGGGCGGCCTTGCCGCGCAGATCGCGCAGGAAGTACAGCTTGGCGCGACGGACACGCGAGGAGCGCACGACTTCAACCTTGTCGATAACGCGGGAGTTCAGCGGGAAGATGCGCTCGACGCCCTGGCCGAAGCTGATCTTGCGGACGGTGAAGCTGGCCTGAGGGCCGTTGGCCTTGGAGATGACAATGCCTTCAAAGGCTTGCAGGCGCTCTTTGTCGCCTTCTTTGATCTTCACGTGGACGCGGACGGTGTCGCCCGGGACGAACTGCGGAATGTCGGTGCGCTGCGCCTTGGCGAGCAGTTTCTGGATAATGGGTGAGGTGCTCATGACAGAATTCCTTCGTTAGGGCAAAGAATTAATATACCTGAATTCCGCAGTTCTGTCACAGAAGGTGCTGAAAAGGCTAGAGTTGCGGATAAACCGAGGGCGAGGGTCGTGCGCCATGCCGAAGCAACGGAAGCCCGCCAAGCGGGGCTCGTACAAAGCGAGATGGGAACGCGAAGCCAAAGAATTCAAGGTGGAGCTGGAGCAAAACATCCGCAACTTCGAAAAGGCGGTGCTTACCTCCTTCTCGTTCCTCGAGACCGAGTACGGCTATAGCAGGCGCGCTCTCGAGCGGCGCGATTTTGATGATTTTCGCGATGCCAATGTCATCGTCCCGTATTACGGCGCGACGGTGGCCGTGCATGTTTATTACTACATTGGCGACATCAAGGTTGGAGCAGCTGTTTACGAGCTTGAGGATGGGCGCATGCCGGAGCGCGTCTCGTTCTACGGAGATCCGGGATATAGCCGCGCCATCAACGTCGATGACTTCGTCGCCATGGCAAGCGGCGGGACGGTTACATCCGTACTGCCCGAAGCGAGTCCGAGGAAGCCGCGGCTTGGCGAATTTCGCGCAGCCGACCTTCGACGCGAGGCTCTCACGACCAACATGGCCGGGGTAATAGCGGAAGTAGCAGAGAGACTAAGAGACTACTGCTCCCCGATTCTTAAGGGCGATACCTCCAGCTTCCCGGCTGTACAACGGTTTCACAAACAGAACTGACGCGAGACCGGCTTCATTGTTTGATCCTCAGTTCCTGAACAATGGCTTGGTCCTCGGCCGAGAGTTCCGCGTCCTTCAGCAAGTCGGGGCGGTTGCGCAGCGTTTTTTCCAAGGCCCGGCGGCGACGCCAGCGGCGAATCTCCTCGTGATTGCCATTGACCAGGAATTCCGGGACCTTCATGCCGCGGAAGTCGGCGGGGCGGGTGTAGTGCGGGTAGTCGAGCAGGCCACCGGCGGAGATAGTGGAGTCCGGAATGCGCTTGCCCTCGGCATCCATCGGCAGCTTCCTGCGTACTTCTCCCGTGCCGAAGGATTCCGTCTTCACGGACGCTTCATTTCCCACTGCGCCGGGAATCAGGCGCGTGACCGCGTCGACGATGATGGCGGCCGGAAGTTCGCCGCCGCTCAGCACGTAATCGCCGACCGAGATTTCGCGATCCGCGAGGAATTCGGCGACGCGCTCGTCGACTCCCTCGTACCGCCCGCAGATGAGGACGATGCGCTCGAGTTGCGACAGCTCGGCGGCGGCGACTTGCGTGAAGAGATTGCCCTGGGGCGAGAGCAGGATCACCGTTTCTTTGATTCGGTCGCGACTTTCCAGTGGAGCTACGCCCGCCGACTCCAGGCAATCGAAGATCGGCCCGGGTTTCAGCACCATGCCTTCGCCTCCGCCGAAGGGACGATCATCGACGGTGCGATGCTTGTCTTTCGTGAATGCGCGCAGATCGTGGACGTTAATCTCGATCAGCCCGGACTCACGCGCCCGCCGCACGATGCCGAAATCGAGCGGGCCGCGAAAGAAGTCGGGAAAGATGGTGACTAGGTCGAAAATCATGGGCTTCGGGCTTTGGGCGTTGGGCTTCTGGCCGACTGCCGGCAAATCATGCTGCTCCTAACGCCCAAGACCTAAAGCCTAACGCCTGTCAGCTAAGAATCCGAATTTTTCTGCGCGTCTTTCTCGTCCTTTGACAGCGGCGCGTCCAACTCCAGCATGCCCTCGGGCAGTGCGAGTTCGATGCGTTTGCCCGCAACATCCAGGACGCGGATGTATTCCTGCGCCAGCGGGACGAGGTGTTCTTTCTTGCCGTCGCGGATTTCGAGGACAGGAGCTTCCCCGGAACCGAAGTGAACGTCGGTCACGGTTCCGATCGCCGCACCATCCACGAATACCTGACAGTCCGTCAAGTCAGAGACGTACGCCGCGCCCTGGTCCAGTTGAGAGCGCTCTTCCTTGGGAATCTGAAGTTCACAACCGATGAGGGCTTCGGCGTCGGAGATAGAATCGATGCCTGCGAATTTCAGGATGAGGCGTTCTTTGTGGGGCCAGAAGTCTTCCAGGTGGAGCTCACGGCGGGTGCCGCTCTCATTCAGTAGAAGAAGCCGGCGGCGGTCGGCGAAGCGCTCGGGGAAGGCAGTGAACAGTTCCGCTGCGACTTCGCCGGCCCGGCCTTGGGTCTTGACGACGCGCGCGATCGTGACGTACTCGCCTATTCCAGGATCTCCAGGGCGAAGCGCTGTTGCAGCTTCATGCCCGCGGCGCCCAGGATCGTACGCAGGGCGCGGGCGGTCCGGCCTTGCTTGCCGATGACCTTGCCCACGTCCTCGGGCGCGACGCGCAATTCCAGTACCGTGGTGTCCTCTTCCTGGACTTCTTCCACGGTGACCTGGTCGGGCGCATCGACCAGGGCTTTGGCGATGTACTCGATCAAAAGACGCATGTCGGGATTCGTGGGAGCCGCTCCGACTCCAGGCGTACCCATCTCGGTTCCTCCTGCTCGCTCGTGCTAATTAGGGGAACGCCAACTATTATGCCGCAGATTCAGAGCTCGTTGGGGTGTGACGCTGGAACAGGCGGGCCACGGTGGCCGACATCTGCGCGCCTTTGCTGACCCAATGATCGATGCGGTCACGCTTCAGGTCAACGGTTGCGGGGCTGGTGCGCGGGTTGTAAGTACCCACCACTTCCACCGAGCGGCCGTCGCGGGCGCGCTCCTTCTCGATGACAACGACACGGTAGTACGGCTGCTTGCGCGCACCGACGCGCGATAAACGGATCATCAACACAGAACTGAGTTCCTTTCCTACTGATTCCCGGAGGGTTAGGACAAACTAGTATTATCCGGGAAAAGACGGGGATTGTAAACCAGGAAGAACATCAGCTAGGCCGCGCTCCAGGCACATTGATTCGAATGTCGTCGAGCGCATCTGCTGCCTCGTCATGGAGTTCTGCATCCGAAAGGAGGTCCGTCAGAATTGGAATTACCCGTTTCACGTCTACTTGGTGGTGAAAAACGGCCACGAGACCCAAACCTTGGATGGCGGCGTGGCGCACGTGTGAGTCCCGATTCTTCAACGACGAGAGGCACTGTTCTTGTGCCCATTGCCAATCGGGGTCATGGTAAACGGCGCTCAGCAGAGCGTCTGCGATCTCCTCGGGTTGACCAGAAGAGAGTATCGCCTCTAATTCAGCACGCGCCCTCGGCGGGAATTCCTTGTATTCCATTTCGCCATGCTCCGCGCGCCGGAGGCGCGACCGAGAATAGCCCGGCGCTTCAGCGCCGGGAGTATGGTCCAAATGCCGCCAGTCCCGTAGGGACGGCTGCTCAGCCGAGCACGTACTTCGGGTCATATTGAATCCCGTGCTTCTTCAGGAAGGCAAGGAATTCGTCTTCGAACGACACTTTTTGGTGGTGCTCCGGCTGGGATTGAATGTATTGAATCGTCTTCGGAATCTGTGACGCGCCAACGGTAAACGCGCCGTAGCCCTCCTGCCAATTGCAGCCGACGTGATGCTCATCGTGCAGCCATTTCGAAGAGCCACCCTTGATCAACTGCAATGCATGTGCAATCGAGATAATCGATGGAATCGTTAACAAGACGTGGATGTGGTTCGGCATACCACCGACCGCCATCGCCTTCATCGCGTTCGCGCGCGCGATGCCGCCGATGTACGACCAGAGATCCGGTTGGATGTGCGGCGGAATTCCGTTGATCCGATTCTTCGTGGAAAAAACAGCATGAATCGCCGCAGAAACGTACGTGTGGGACATGCGAATATTGTCCATCCAACGTCGCGCGGGTTAACCAGACTTTCGCTTAAGGCTCCCTCCGGTCCGTACCATTTCGGGATCCATCAGTCGTGCCTACGGCACTGCCCCGTGTTTGGCAGCCTACCCGGCGCTGAAGCGCCGGGCTATTCTCGGTCGCGCCTACGGCGCGCGGGCGAATCGCGGCGGTCAAACGCCGCGCGGGTTAACGAGAGTGTCGGTTGAGCTTCCCTCGTTTGTCACAGTAGCGTCCGATCGGACCGTGCATTCTCCGCCGCAACCAGTACCTCCAGCGGCTCGGGACGGATGGTGTAGTCGGGATTTGCGGACGAGAACAGAAGTGCACCGCTGCGGTCGATGGCAAAGGTCGCCGGGATGGGCAGCTCCCACGATTCGTTGCCATTGACGAATGGGAGGTTCACGAACGTCCGGCGATAGGTCTTTCGCTGCTCTTCGGGCACGGAATACGCAATTCCGAACTGCCGAGCGACCTTATTACCGACATCGCTGAGCAGCGGAAATTCCAGGTGGTGCTGATCGCGCGTGAGCGATGACTGGTGTGGCGTCATCGGCGAGATTGCTGCCACGGCGATTCCGGCGCGCGCGATCGACGGCATCAGCCGGTTCCATGCTTCCAGTTGCGCGATGCAGAAGGGACACCAGCGTCCGCGAAAGAACACCAGGACCGCTGGGCCATTCGCGATCAATGACGCAAGCTTTACCGGCTGTCCCTTGTCATCCGCAAGTTCGAAGGACGGGGATGGGGCGCTGACCGGCAGCGCCGAAGCGGCAAGGTTCGAGGCCTGGAGTTGTTCGACGACGCGGCGGTGCAGCGCCTGGGTGTCGGCGGGAACGTACTGCTGCATCAGCGTGCGACGCTCGTCGAGCGCGTCCTTGAGTGTCGCGTACTGCTCGGGTGCTGCCTCGTCCATGCCGCGCCAGCGCATAAGAAAGTGCTCAGTGCAGAGTGCTCAGTGCCCAGAGTACCAAAATGGGAAAATGCATACGGAAATTCGGACGCACGTTCGAGAAACACACTTGCTTCCCGACCCGGGAGATGTGACATTGCGCGGAACAGGAGCTTCTTATGCACCGCGTTCCGTTCGCCCCCTTCGGACGCCCCGGCCGCAACGGCGCCATCTTCGCCATCGTCGTGATCGTGCTGGTGATCGGCAGCCTCGGTTCCATCTCCGTGCGCACCCTGCTGAAAGATCGCCGTGACCAGAACGAGCGCACCGCCATCCAGACCGTCCGCGCGCTCAATACCGCGCTTTACCTGCACCGGCAGAAGCATCCGGATGTATATCCGAAATCGCTCAACGAACTGGCGGACGTGGAAGCGCTGCTGAAGTGCGGCGAGCGGACGTGCCTGAAGTCAGGCTATGCCTTCACGTATGAGCTGCTTCCGCCCACCAGCATGGGACCGCGCTACATCATCGAAGTACGCCCGAACAAGTTCCAGAACACCGGCGTGCAGTCGTTCTATTCGGATGAGAGTGGAGTGATCCGCGCGACTGGCGATGACCGACCCGCAAGCGCAGGGGACGGGCCTGTGTCGTAAACGTTTTACGTTCTTCGTTCTGCGTTCTACGAAAACGGAGAACGTAAAACGTAGAACTTCTTCACATTCCCGGGAACTTCATGCCCCCGCCCATCATGCCGGCCATTTTGCGGGCGAAGCTGGCCTTGCCCATGTCCTTGAACATCTTGCGCATCTGCGCGTACTGGCGCAGAAGTTGATTCACTTCCTGGACGCTGGTACCGGAGCCGCGGGCGATGCGTTTGCGGCGTGAGCCGTTGATGGCCTCGTGGTGCTCGCGCTCGTAGACCGTCATGGAGTTGATGATGGCCTCGACGCGCAGCAACTGTTTGTCGTCGACGGCATCGGCAGCCTTCTGCATGTTCGCGAAGGGGCCGATGGACGGCAGCATCTTGATGATGCTCTGCATCGAACCCATCTTCTTCATCTGGCGCAATTGCTCGCGGAAATCTTCGAGCGAGAATCCGCCGCCCGACAGCGCCTTGCTGGTGAACTCCTCCGCCTTCTTCTTGTCGACCGTCTGCTCAGCCTTTTCGATGAGCGAGAGGATGTCGCCCATACCCAGGATGCGCCCGACGATGCGGTCGGGATGGAACGGTTCCAGCGCGTCAAACTTCTCGCCGATGCCGATGAACTTGATGGGCTGCCCCGTGACCTTGCGTATCGACAGCGCCGCGCCACCGCGAGCATCACCGTCCATTTTGGTCAGCACCACGCCGGTCAGCGTGAGCTTGTCGTGAAAATCTTTCGCGGAGTTGACCGCGTCCTGGCCGGTCATGGCGTCGGCGACGAACAGGATCTCCTGCGGGTTGAGCAGCTTCTTGAGCGACTGCATCTCGTCCATGAGCTGCTCGTCGATGTGCAGGCGGCCGGCGGTGTCGACAATGAGCACGTCGCAACCGAAATTCACGGCCTCTTTCCGCGCTTCCTTCACCAGCCGCTCGACGGTCGCGGTGTTTGCCTCCGTGGCCTGGCCTTCGTAGATGTGCGCGCCGACCTGCTGCGCGACGATCTTCAACTGCTCGCGCGCGGCGGGACGATAGACGTCGACGGAAACGAGGATGGGGCGGTGTCCGCCTTTCTTCAGCCAGTGCGCCAGCTTGCCGGACGTGGTGGTCTTGCCGGAACCTTGCAGGCCGGCCATGAGGACAACGCTAGGCGGCTGGGAAGCGAACTTGAACTTGGCCGTGTCCTTGCCGAGGAGCTCGACCAGCTCGTCGCGCACGATCTTCACGACCTGCTCGGCGGGCGAGAGAGCGGTCATGACTTCCTGGCCGGTGGCCTTCTCGCGGATGTGGTCGATCAGCTCTTTGACGACTTTGAAGTTGACGTCGGCTTCCAGCAGCGCCAGGCGGATCTCGCGCAACGCCTCTTCCATGTTCTCGGCGGTGAGAGTGCCCTGGCCGCGAAGGTTCTTGAAGGCGCGCTGGAGTTTCTCGGTAAGGTTCTCAAACATCAGCAGGTTCCGATTTCAGGAGTATTGGATGCGGGCAGCCGCAGGTGCGACTAAAGCTCCATTTTACATGGAGGAACCGATTCGCCACGGAAGCACAGAGGGGGAAGACCCGAGCTATGCGCATCATTTTGTGGGGGCTCGCAATTGTGTCAGGGCACGGCTTTAGCCGTGCCGCTAGCAGTCGTAATTGTAGCGGCTTCAGCCGCTGGCCATGGTGCGGGATCGAGCCTGAATTGCCCGGACGCGGAACTGAATGGAAAATCCTCAGGACGATAGACGATTCCAGCACGCACCGGATTCTGTCGGATGTACGTCGCGCGACTTCGATAATCGTCGGCGGCCAAGATTCGGCTGTCGGAGAATCCACGCTGCCAGATGACATGCTTCATCCCCAGCTCGTGCGAAACGCGATATGAGAAACCGCCCTTGATGAATTGTGCTGCGCGTTCGATTGTCATTGCTGTGCTGACTGTTAGAAGTACATGGAGGTGGTCGGGCATAACAACAAATTCGTGCAGTTCGTATCGGCCTTCATCGCGATAGTGGAGCAACGTATCAATTAGCAATTGCGCCATACGCTCGCTCTGCAACAATCGGCGATGGCCGTCACAGGAGGTGGTTAGGAAGAAGGTGCGGCGGTCGTAATGAATGTTGTGCGGATCGCCGTGTCTGGAAGGAATTGTCATGGAGTTCATGCCAACGGCTAAAGCCGCGAGTCTTGGGCTGATCTGCGGCACGGCTAAAGCCGTGCCCTGACACACAATCATCGCAGTACCATGCGGTCGTTGCTATGACGTTCATCACACACGCGTTGTTCAGGACCGGTCCAATCGGCCCAATCGTCGATCATCAATCTGACTTGGTTTTGTTTTTCCCCGGAGTATGATGTTTTTAGCGCGCACCCGCAGTGCGGCTGTGTGCATCTGCTATGACAACGCGAATGCTGGACGACCTGACAGTCCTGAAAGACGACATGAAGGCCTTTGTCGAAGGCCATGGCATGCGCCGTTTCCAAGGGTACGTCAACGACGAGGTCACCAGCGTCATGTGGGACCCCGGCGATAACGCTGACAGCTGGAAGGACTTCGTCGAGTTGGCCAAGGCTGCCAACGCGCCTTTCCTCACCATGAACGACGTGGTGCTGGAGCGCGAAGACGTCGAATACCTCGTCACCCAGATGCAGAACTCGACCTACATCAACGATGAGGACGTCGAGGAAGCCAAGTGGCTGAAGGCCTACACCGGCAAGACCGGTTTCGTGCAACTCGGCTTCCCCTACCAGGGCACGATGTTCCTCTGCGAAGTCTCGACCGAGTGGTACGACCGCTACCAGCGCCTGCTGGAGATGGCCGAGGAGTACGGCGGCATCCCGTTCGACGAACTCGAAGGATCGGACGGCAAAGACGAACCGTTCTGAGGCGGTTGCTGGTTGCTGGTTCTTCAGCTTCGCCTTCCTCTTTTTCCCTCTTCTGGCAAAATAGCGCACGACGTGGGAGAGGACGCATGCGCCGATCGCTTGCCATCTTTGCTCTGTTTGCGACATTCACCATCGCCGGTCTCGCGCAGACCAAGTCGGTCGCCGCGCCCGAGCTTCCCGCTGACGTCCCCAAAAACGGCGATATGCGCGTGTTCCTCTCCGATGGCTCGCCCGCCGGACAAGATGTGGTCTGGACAGACGCCGGCGGCACCGTACACGAGTTCTGGCAATTCAACGACCGCGGCCGTGGTCCCAAAACCTACTCGACCTACAAACTCGACGCCAACAACCTGATCGTCGAAGAGCACACCACGGGCGTCGACTATATGAAGAAGTCCGTCGAAGAGACATTCTCCCTGCGAGGAGGCGTGGCGGCGTGGAAGAACCAGGCAGAGGACCAGAAGATCGGCGGCGCCGGCAAGTTCTATGTCGACATGAACGCCGGGCCGGAATCCGGGACCATGCTTGCCCGCGCCCTGTTGAAGCAAGGCGGCAAAGTCAATCTTCTTCCCGCGGGAACAGCATCCATCCGGAGCGTCGGGTCGGGCGTGGCGGAAGGAAATGGGACCAGGGTCAAAGTCACGCTCTACGAGATCACCGGACTCTCCTTCGCGCCCAACTACTTGTGGCTGGACGAGCAGCAACGCTTCTTCGCCTCAACCGGCGGATGGTCGACGCTGATCCGCGCCGGCTTTGAATCGTCGGCGAAGAAGCTTCAGGACGTCCAGGACTTGATCGAACAAAACCGCGCCGCGCAGATGACGCGCACTCTGGTGCATAAGCCGGCCGGCGATCTGGTGATAAGAAACGTCAGCGTCTTCGACCCGGCTTCGGGCACGGTCTTGAAGAACAAGCGCATCACCATCCGCGGCGAGCGGATTGCCTCCGTCGCAGACGAGGGTGGACAGCCGGCTACGAACGCCACCGTGATCGATGGCGCCGGGAAAATGGCATTGCCCGGTCTTTGGGACATGCACGCCCACCTATTTCCCCAGAGCGCGTTCCTCGATGTGGCCGCAGGCGTGACCTCCGTCCGCGATATGGGTAACAAGATCGAAGAGTTGGACAAACTGGAGAAGAACATCCAGCAGGGAGCGCAGATCGGGCCGCGCATCGTGCGCGCAGGGTTTATCGACGGACGCGGGCCATTCCAGGGACCGATCGCAACGTTCGCCGATACGCCGGAGGAAGCCATCAATTGGGTCGACAAGTACGCCGGCCTCGGCTACGTACAGATCAAGATCTATAGCTCAGTAAAACCTGAGCTGGTGCCGATCATTGCGCAAGAGGCGCACAAACGCGGGCTACGGGTAAGCGGCCACGTTCCGGCGAACATGATTGCCGAGCAGTTCATCGGCGACGGCGCCGACGAGATCCAGCACATCAATTTCATCATGCTGAATTTTATGCCCGACGTGAAAGAGACGCGCAATCCGGACCGCTTTCTCGCGCCCGGGCGGCGGGGAGGCTCGATCGACGTCAACTCGCCGGAAGTTGCGCGCTTCCTCGCCTTCCTGCGCGAGCACCACACCGTCATCGATCCCACCATGGCGACCTTCGAAGGCATGTATACCGACCGACCGGGCAGCGTCGGACGAAGCGATGCTTTCATGTTCGACCGTCTGCCGGTGCAGGTCCAGCGTTCTGCGCGGACCGCCGGCGGTGCGCTCCCCGTCGACGCACAGACTGACAAGACCTATCGCGATTCCTGGGCCAACATGGTCCGCATGTTGAGTAAGCTGCACGAGGCCGGCGTTCCCATCGTCGCCGGCACCGACGAGGGCAGCGGCTATGCCCTGCACCGCGAGCTGGAGATCTATAACGAAGCCGGTATCCCCGCGCCGGAAGTCCTGCGCATTGCCACGTTGAACGCCGCGACGCTAGTGAAGCGGGACAAAGACTTGGGCACGATCACGGCCGGCAAACTGGCTGACCTGATTCTTGTCAACGGTGATCCGACGTCGCGCATCTCCGACATTCGAAAGATCGACACCGTGATCAAGAACGGAGAGGTCATGAAGCCGGCAGAACTGTACCCGGCGATGGGAATCGCCGCGGGGGAAATGAAGAATTAAGAATGCAGAATGAAGAATGAAGAATATGTAGGACGGTAATCGCCGCGTTCCATTCTTCATTCTTCATTCGTTCCGCGCTGTCGAAATCGTGCTAACTTCCTCAGGTGCGTTGGGAACTCCGCAAAGCTGACGAGAGCATTGCGCGCAAACTGGCTTTAGAGGCCGGATTGCAGCCCGTGGTCGCGCGCCTGCTCGTCGCTCGCGGCATCACCACCGCCGAAGCCGCCCAACACTTTCTCTCCCCGGCGTTAGGGCATCTTCATTCGCCCTATGAAATGCATGGCATGAAGGAAGCCGTCGAGCGCCTGAAGAAGGCGATCGCCGGCAAAGAGCGCGTGCTCATTTACGGGGACTACGACGTCGATGGCACCACGGCGGTCGTGATACTCAAGACCGCCATCGAGCTCTGCGGCGGGCAGGCCGAGTTCCACGTGCCGCACCGGATCAAAGAAGGTTACGGCATGAAGGACGACGTCATCGAGCGCGCGCATGCCGCGGGCGTGACGCTGATCATCAGCGTCGATACCGGAATTCGCGCCTTCGCCGCTGCCGAAACGGCAAGGCGCGTTGGGCTCGACCTTATCGTTACCGACCATCATTTGCCGGACGAAGCCCATGGCGTTCCGCACGCGCTCGCCGTCCTCAATCCCAATCAGCCCGGTTGTGGCTATCCGTGCAAGGCGCTGTGCGGCGCAGGCGTGGCGTTCAAGGTCGCGCAGGCGCTGCTCGATGAAGTAGGACAGTCACGACTGGTTCCTTCTTTCCTGAAAGTCGTCGCCATTGCCACGATCGCCGACGCTGTACCGCTGGTCGGCGAGAACCGTGTGTTCGCCAAGCTCGGACTTGCAGGCTTGAGTCGTCCCGTAAATGCCGGGCTCAAAGCTCTGCTCGAGGTCTCGCAACTCGGCGCCAAGCCGATGACGACCGGCGATGTCGCCTTCCGCATCGCCCCGCGCATCAACGCCGCTGGACGCATGGACGTCGCCCAGGACGTGATCGAGCTGTTCACGGTCAAAGACGCGGCTCGTGCGCGGGAGATAGCGGTAAGGCTGAACCAGCTCAATGCCGATCGACAAGATGAGGAGAAGCGCATTATCGAGTCAGTCGAGGAGCGGTTCAAGGACGCGCCGGATCTGGCCGACGCTTATTGCATCGTCGTCGATGGCGATGCGTGGCATCGGGGCGTGATCGGAATCGCCGCCACGCGCGTGGTCGAGAAGTACGGCCGGCCGACGCTGGTGCTCTCCCGCGAAGATGGGGAAGCTTACGGTTCGGGACGCTCCATCTCCGCTTTCCACCTGCTCGATGCGCTGGAGTCGTGCCGGGAGATGTTCACGCGCTTCGGCGGCCATGCTCACGCGGTCGGTTTTTCGCTGCCGTGCGACCGTGTGCCGCAGCTTCGCGCCGCGCTTGATACCTACGCCCGCGCCCGCCTCACGCCCGAAGACTTCATTCCCACTCTCCGCTATGACGGCGAATTGCCTTTGGGCGAGGTGAATGACCGGCTTTACCAGACGATCGTCCAGCTGGAACCTTTCGGCATGGGCAATCCCGAACCGGTGTTTGCGGCGTGGGGCGCCCGCGTGACGATTCCGCCGAAAGTGCTGAAGGAGAAGCATCTCAGGCTCAAGCTGGCCCAGCCGAACGGAAGCAAGTATCCGAAAGCGTGGAATGCGGTCGGATGGCGCATGGCAGAACAAGGTCAGGGACTGCTCGCGGGCGATGTGATCGATGCAGCATTCACCTTGGAACACAACGACCATCCCGACTTCGGCGGGCTGGAGCTGCGGCTGTGCGATATCCGGAAGGCAGCGGCGGTTCCCGCGTGAGGTGTTCGTATTGGGTATTCCGTATCTCGTATTTCGGATGGCGGATGCCGTATTCCAGCTCTGAGCGCATCAATACGGAATACGAGATACCGAATACCTTCACGACATTTACACTCGCGCCGACCTCGCATATAGTCTCGCGCCATGAGCTCCACCGGTACACCCGTCATCTTCTGTAACGCCTGTGGCGCGCATAACGCGCCCGATGCGCGCTTTTGTCAATCGTGTGGCCAGGCGATGGGCACGGTCCAGCCCGTTCCTATCACTTCGTCCGTCGCCCTCTATGCCGCGCATCCGTACGGCGGGTTCTGGATCCGCGTGCTGGCTTGGCTGATCGACGTCATCCTGGTCGGCATCGTGATGATGCCGATTCGCGTTGCCATGGGTGTCGGCATGGGCCTTGGTCGTTTCGGCAGTACGCCGCCGGATCCGGGAATGCTGTTGGCTCACATGGGCGCACTCTTCACCTTTATGGGATTGAATACGGTGGTCAATTGGCTCTACGACGCAGCCATGACCAGTTCGACGAAGCAGGGGACGGTCGGCAAGATCGCTGTCGGGTTGAAGGTGACCACCCTGACGGGACAACGTCTCAGCTTCGCACACGCCACGGGACGCCACTTCGCCAAGTACGTTTCGGCGATCATTCTCGGCATCGGATACCTGATGGTCGCCTTCACCGAGCGCAAGCAAGGCCTGCACGACATCATTGCCGGGACGCTGGTGCAAAAGACGCGCTGAGTTCTGCGTTCTGAGTTCTGCGTTCTGCGTTCTGCGTTCTGCGTTCTGCGTTCTGCGTTCTGCGTTCTGCGTTCTGCGTTCTGCGTTCTGCGTTCTGCGAAAAGCTAACACTGTCGCTGCCTTAATCCACTCTTACTGTTTTGATCCGCGTTCATCCGCGTGATCCGCGGCTGGTTTTCTCCTAATCGCACTCTGCACTGAGCCCAAAGGCACGAGATTAGAATAAAGAGGATGCCCGTAAACATTCCCCGCCTGCGCTGGTGGTTTGCCGCCTTGGCCATCGCCTTGGTCGCGGTGGTGGCGGGGTTCTATTTATATGGTCGATACCGGTTACGGAAGGCGGTGCGCGAGATCCCGCAGCGCATCGGCGTCAACATCCAGCAGAGCACGACGGGGTTCACGTTTTCCAAGTCGGAAGGCGGGCGGACCATCTTTACCGTTCACGCCTCGCAAGCAGTGCAATACAAGGAAGGCGGCCACGCCGAACTGAAAGACGTGAACATCATCGTCTACGGACAGAAGGCAAACCGCTACGACCAGATCTACGGCAGCGACTTCGAATACGACCCCCAGGCCGGCACCATCGCCGCCAAGGGCGATGTGCATATCGATATCGAAGGAAATGCCGAAGGTCCGATCCGGCCCGACCAGTCGGCGCCGCAGGAACTGAAGAATCCTATCCACGTCAAAACCAGCGGCCTAGTCTTCAACCGCAATTCCGGCGTAGCAGAGACGAAGGAGCGGTTGGAATTTCGCGTGCCGCAGGCGAGCGGCTCGGCCATGGGCGCCAGCTACGATTCGCGCGCCGCGACCCTGACGTTGCTCTCCAATATCCAGGTCCACACCACGCAGCCGCACGAAGCAGATATCAAAGCAGCGCGCGGGGTGATCACGAAAGGCCCCAACCGCGCCGTGCTGGATAGTGTGAGCGTCACGCAGCCGAAAGGCGACTTTTCGACGCGCCAGCTTACCGTCTACCTGCGCGACGACAACACGGTGGAGCGGCTCACCGCTAACGGCGATGTGAACACGCACGCGCTCGGCAAGACCGCGATGTCAGCTCTGGCGCCGCACGCGGAAGCCGCCCTCAGCGAGCGCAATGAGATCCGCAGCGCCAGCATGACGGGTGGGGTTTCACTGAATACAACCGGCGCCGACAAAGTGCAGGGCAATGCCGGAAAGCTTCTGTTCACGTTCGCCGGCAAGAACGTCGTCGATAAAGTGCGCGCGACCGACGGCGTGCGCCTGCTTCAGCAACCTTCGACGGCCAGCGGCCGGCCGGTCGAGATCACTTCCGACGCGCTGGATTTCGTCATTCGTAATGGCCGCGTTTTGTCGGAAGCCGTGACCTCAGGCGCGGCAAAGATCACAGCATCAGCGGCGGCGAACGCGACCGGCGATGCGGCGGGCAAGACGGTTCTCACGGCCGGTGAGTTCCGCGCGCGGTTCCAGAAGAATCGGTTGACTGGGCTGACCGGTACGCCCGACGCGAAGATCGTGATGTCGACGCCTGGCCAACCGGACAAGACCAGCACCAGCGAGCGAGTGGAAGTGGCCTTCGCTCCGACAGGGGGCATCAGCAGCCTGACCCAGGAGGGCAACTTCCATTACGTGGAGGAGGCGAGCGCCGGTCGTCGTGAAGCCTGGGCACAAAAAGCGACCTACAACGCAGGGGGGCCAGCTACCACCGACGTTTTGAAGCTCTCGGGCTCGCCACGCTTTGTTGAGGGCGGCATGACTACCACTGCCGACGCGATGGAAATAGGCCGCAGCACCGGCGACGCCTTCGCCACCAGCAACGTCAAGACGACCTACTCCGAACTGAAGCCGCAGCCGGGAGGCGCGCTACTGGCTTCGGGGGACCCGATCCACGTCACCGGCTCATCGATGACTGCCCGGCGCAGCGCGGGGTCCGCCAATTACCGGAATGCCCGGCTCTGGCAAGGGGCGAATGTCATTGAGGCGCCGTCCATCGACTTTCGCCGTGAACCTCGCGCCGTGACCGCCACCGGAGACGCCACACACCGGGTCAGTACGGTGTTCATGGAACAAGACAAGAACGGCAAGACGACGCCGATCAATGTCACCGGTGGCAAGCTCACCTATAACGACGCTGACCGCCAGGCGCACTTTGAGGGCGGGGTAACCATGAAAGGCGGGGACACGACGGTTACGGCGGAGCGGTTGGACATCTACCTCCGCTCCCGCAATGGACCGTCGAGCGCTCCCAGCCAGCTGGAAAAAGCGGTGGCGTCGGTCAGAGTAGTGGTCCAGAGCCAGGGCCGCCGGGCCACCGGTGAAAGCCTTACTTACACGTCATCTGACGCCAAATTCGTCCTGACGGGGGGTCCGCCTAGCATTTTTGATGCCGAACAGGGCAAAATTACCGGCGATTCGTTGACCTTCTTTCAGCACGATGATAGAGTCCTAGTTGAGAGTAAAGGCTCCCCCACCGTTACCCGGACTAGGGTTGCTAAGTAGTAGGCAGCAAACGACATGTTGACCTTGGCGACCGAAGACATCGGCAAGTCTTACCGCGGTCGCCGGGTTGTGAATGCCGTCAGCATCCACGTCAACCAAGGAGAAGTCGTTGGCCTGCTCGGCCCCAACGGGGCAGGCAAGACCACGACCTTTTACATGATTGTGGGCCTGACGCCTCCCGATTCGGGAAAAATCCTGATCGGGGATGCGGAGATCACGGGTACACCGATGTACCTGCGGGCGCGGCACCATGGCATCAGCTACCTGCCGCAGGAGCCCTCGGTCTTCCGCAAGCTGACGGTGGAGGAGAACATCCTGGCCGTCCTCGAAGCCCAGCCCTTGAGCTGGCACGAGCGCCGGGAGCGGATGGAGAAGCTGATCAGCCAATTGGGGCTGGCGCACATCCGCAAGAACCGGGGCTACGCTCTCTCCGGTGGGGAACGCCGACGAGTCGAGATCGCCCGAGCGCTGTGTATCGCGCCGCGTTTCATTCTTCTCGACGAACCTTTTTCGGGGATCGATCCCATCGCCGTGCTCGACCTGCAGAAGATCATTTCCGATCTCAGGGCGAGCGGCATCGGGATCCTGATTACCGACCATAACGTACGAGAAACGCTTTCGGTGACGGACAGGGCTTACATCATCAACGAGGGCCGGATATTCCGGGCCGGGACTCCCGAGCAGCTCGGCAACGACCCCGATGTGAAGCGCGTCTATCTTGGAGAGAGCTTCTCTTTGGTATAGAGTTCGCCTGGTAGAGGCGAATGCAGGAATCGTAAGTAACGGGTGTCCATGGTACTGCTGCAGCCGAGACTCAATCTCAAGGTCAGTCAGAAGCAGATTCTGACGCCCGGCCTTGTGCAGATGGTCAGTGTTCTTGCGCTCAACAAGATCGAGCTCAAGGACATGATCACGGCCGAGATGGTCGAAAACCCTGTCCTGGAAGAACTCGAGGGCACGGTTCCGCTGCTCGACGACATCGCGCAAAAAGAAGAAGATCGCGAGCGCGCGGCCCAGGCTACCGATGCTGACGCCATTCCCGCCGAGAAGAAAGACTCCTTCGACGAAATCGATTTCGGCTCCTTTTTCCAGGAATATCTCGATCCCGGATATCGCACCTCCGAAGGCGAATCGGTCGAACGGCCTTCCTTCGAGAATTTTCTCAGCAAACCCAGCACCCTGACCGATCACCTGATGTGGCAGCTCGGCTCCATCAACCTGCGCAAGCCGGTGCGGACTGCGGCCGAATTGATCATCGGCAATCTGAGTGAAGACGGCTACCTTATCGCCAGCGAAGCGGAACTCATGACCGCTGGTTCGGCGACACCGTTGAACGGCAAGGCCGACGTATCTCCCGTGCTGGAAGAGCCTGCAATTCCCGCCGCGGAAGAGTTCACCGACGCAACCGCCAGCGAATTGGGTGACAGCGGCCTTTCAGCGTTCTCGTCGGCTGCTCCGTCGAACATCACTGCCATTGACGCCTTTACGAGCGCGGTGGCGGCCCCCGAAAGCGATTTCGTGGAAGCCGTCGGCGTCGCCGAGACGGTGGAGGAAGATACTGCGATCGAAGAAGCCGCTCCGGCGCCGGTCTCCAAGATCCGGCCGATTTCCGGGCCGCCGCCAGAGGTTTCGCCCCTAGGCTTTACTCTGTGCGACCTGAGGGAAGCCATCGCCATCGTCCAGCAGATGGATCCGATCGGCGTGGCGGCACGTGACCTGCGCGAGTGCCTGCTCGCTCAACTTCAGTTCGCCCAGCAGCAGTCCGACGACGACGAAACGGACCAGGTCGTCGCCGATGCGATCGCCATCGTGAGCGAGCATTTGCGGCCGCTCCAGAACAAACAACTGAAAGAGATCGGCAAGGCCATCAGCCGCCCCATCGAGGCGGTGCAGAAAGCGGTGGATCTGATCCGGTCGCTCGATCCGCGTCCCGGCCTGCGCTACAACACCGTCGAGCCGCGGCTGATCGAGCCCGATGTCGCCTTCATCAAGCAGGGCGACGAATACCTCTGCCTGCTCAACGACGACGACGTCCCGCAATTGCGCCTCAACACCAGCTACAAGAAATTGCTCAACCGCGACGCCGCGGAGAAAGACGTCCGCAACTACGTCAAGGAACGTTACAAGTCGGCGATCCAGCTGATCAAGAACATCGAGCAGCGCAAGCAGACGATCCTGAAGGTCTGCTACGCCATCGTTGGACGCCAGCGCGAGTTCCTCGACCACGGCATCGACCAGCTCAAGCCGATGATGATCAAGGAGGTCGCCGAAGAGATCGGCGTCCATCCGTCGACCGTCAGCCGCGCCGTCGCCAACAAGTACGCCCACACGGCGCAGGGCGTTTTCGAGCTCAGATATTTCTTCAGTGAAAGCGTGAACGGCCCGGAGGGCGGGAACACTTCCCTCCTCATCCTGAAGCGCCGGGTCAAGAAACTTATCGAGGACGAAGATCCATCCAGGCCGTTGACCGACGAGCAGATCACCCGCATCCTCCAGTCGCAGGGTATCCAGGTCACTCGCCGCACGGTCGCGAAATATCGGGAAGACATGGGAATCCCGAGCACCCACCACCGCAGAGTGAAAAACTGAGGACTTGCCGACTTGGTGACTTGCTGACTGGGTGATTTTCGGGGCCCGATCAGTGAATCAGCAAGTCAGCAAATCGCGAATTCCGTAGGTGAACCCAGCCGAAGTCCCGGGATGTTCGTAACAGGGGACAGCGGTGACTCCGGCAACAAGGGGGCGTTCGATGAACGTGGAATACACCGGCAGGCAGTACGAAATCACTCCCCTGGTCCGCAAACAGGTCGAGCACGGGCTCGGCAAACTCACGAAAATCCTGGGCGACAACTTCGAATCGAAGGTCATCCTCGTGTGCGAGAAGCATCGCTGCAAGGCCGACATCACGGTCACGGTGCGCAACCGGCCGCTGGTGGGCGCCGCTGAGGCGGGCGACATGACCGCCGCCGTCGGCGAGGCGCTGGAGCGCATCGAACGCCAGGCCATCAAGCACCGCACACGCTGGAGAGCGCTCAAGCGCTCGTCGCGCAAGGATAAGAAGTGGGTCGCGGCAGAAGCGCCGCAGGAGGAGATGCGCCTGGCGGTCGGCGCCAGCGCCAGTACAGCAGTACCGGTCGTCGTACACAATTACCCGCACATCTCCCGCACGACCGAAGCGCACGTCTCGCGCAGCAACGACGCCGTCGCCCTGCGTCCCATGACACTGGAAGAAGCGGTGAAAGAGGCGGAGTTCCGCGATCGCGATGTCTTCGTCTTCCGCGATGCGGAGGGAAAAGTGAAGGTCCTGCACCGCAAGAAAGACGGCAAGATGGAGTTGATCGAAGCCCCGTAAACTTAGGAGTTAGGAGCCAGTAGTTAGGAGTTAGGGGCGCCACGAGGCGCCCCGACTATTTGGTGTACTGTATGCGAATGGCAGTCGAGCGTGCCGGAACCGAGTCTTTCATCGAGTTGCTCGATCGCGTGGTGGACAAGAGCTTTGTCATCGACAGATGGTCCGGCCTGCTTCTCCGCACCGGTGACAAACTGACAGCTCACGTCTCCGTTTCGATTCAGACGGAGTACGGGCATATGAGCAACTGGAATCCGCCTGCTGGGCGACCGAAAGACTTTTAGCGGGCTTTCTGCTTCGCCAGCTCCGCCTCGAACTTCTTTTCCGCCTGATTGACGTACTCGCGATATCCCTGCGGATCAATGAACGGATTTGTTCCCGATTCCAGCTTGGTACGTTTCTTATTCAGGTCGAAGAAGCTGCCGTGGGCGCCGAGGAAGATGTCACAGGGCAAGTCCCGCAGCTTGCGTAGACCGTCGCGATAGTCCTGCGCCTGCGTCGGGTACTTCGGATCGTTCACCAGGTTATAGCCATTCAGGATCGACTCGCTGCACACGAACACCGCGTGCAGCGTGCGTCCTCCGTGTTGCACGTCCATCGTCCAGGTCGTGCAACCGCGCGTATGCCCGGCTGTCAGGACGGCCTTTATGGTCGTGCCGCCCAGCGACACGGTATCGCCATCGCGCAGGACGCGGTCGACCTTCGCTGCCGGATACGGATACTTGTCGCCGAAGAAAAAATCTCCGCGGCCGCCGCGCTCCACCAACTCGGCGTCCCCTTGCATGACTTCGAGCTTGGCGCCGGTATCGCGCTTGAGCTGTGAGAATCCGGCGGCATGGTCGAAATGAGCCTGCGAGTTGAGCAGGTATTTCACATCCTCGACTTTGAATCCGAGCTTGCGAATATTGGCTTCGATCATCGGCGCGGTTTCCGCGTAGCCGCCGTCGAGCACGATGTGTCCTGCAGGCGTAGTGACCAGGAATGACGTGATGTCGTTGGCGCCGACGTAGTACAAATTCCCGGCGATTCGGAACGGTTCAACAGGCTCGTTCCCCTGTTGTTGCGCGGTACACGCGCACGCGACCAAAAGAACGATTGCGGTGGCTACGAGTCTTGCGGCTTTCATGAAGGTGCGGCGGAGAAGCGGAGCGCAGGCAGTGTCGCCCAGACTCCCTGTTTCGTCAATGTTGCACCGCCTCGACCACTTCCCGCACTGCATTCACCACCGCTGCCGGATTGTCATCCGCGATTCCGTGTCCGGCATTGGGCACGACGATCTGCTTGCCGCGCGTCGACAGCCGCGCCAGCGATGGCTGCAGTTCCTCGATCCACACTCTTCGGAACTCCGCGATCTGGCGCTCTTCCGGATTCTGACTATTCGCCGGCACCGAATCGCGCCCGCCGACCAGCACGATCAAAGGTCGATCTCCTAGCGAGCCCGACGCGCGCGCCGCAGCGTCGATCTCGGGATTGCCCGTGCCCGTGGCCGGGAAAAAGCGGCCACCATCGGTCGCTTTGCAGCCCTGTGCGCCGGCTGCGTAGGTCGATCGCGGATTCTTCTCCAGCGCGGCGTAAATGGCTCGTTGTTCCGGCGAGAAGTTTGGCGGCGTCCACACGCGGTTCGGCAACATCAACCGCACCAAGCCGATGCGCTGTGCCAGCGGCATGCCTGAGCACAGGGTCACGCGCACCCACTTGGGGAGCCGACTCACCGGGCCCTTCATCGGCGGTGGTTCGTTCTGGTCCGGATGACTGGAATCCACGAACACGAGTCCCGCGACCTCGTCGGGATACTTTGCTGTGAAGACGCGAGCGTATTCGCCGCCGATCGACGCGCCGACCAGAACGTACGGTGGCGCAATGCCCGCGCGGTGCAGAGCCTCGTGCAGATCACGCGTCACCGTCGCGCTGGTGCGTGGTTCCGGAGGCGGGTCGCTCCAGCCCGTGCCGGCGCGGTCGTACCAGCAGGCGCGCGTGAACTTCGCGACCTCGGGCTGGACCTGCACCCACTCGTATCCAAGGCCGCGTCCGCCGCTCTCGAAGACCACGGTCGGGCCGCCTTCGCCGGAACAGAAGAGATTGATGCTTCGCGCGCCGACGTCCACCGCTCTTCCAACCCGCGGCGGCAGATTGCGGGCATCGCGCGATCTTCCGACCTGCTCGTAAATCACTCCCAGAAGCATGAGGGTGACGATGACGGTGGCAAGGAAGATCCCTATGAAACGCAGCGCTTTCCGCAAGACACACCTCCGCCACGTCGCGGCGCACACGACCGCGACGATTCGCGTTCGAGCTTTCAGTTATTTCCCGCGTGCAACGTGGATCAGGCCCAGCATCCCGACGAAATACACCAACGCGGCCACGAACGCAGCCGTCGGTACCAGGACCGGCGCGATGCGGTTGGGCAACGCCACGGTCCAGAGCTCCTTGATGGCAGACAAACAAACGCGCGCGGCGTCGACAGCGCCGCGCGCGTCTTCTAACTGTTCTTCGAAGACGAGCGCCATCTCATCGCCGAACTGCTCGCGCAAATGGCGCGGATAAAGCGATAGCGTCAACGAGAACAACTTCCCACTAGCGCGCATCGGTCACCAACCGTTTCTGGCGCGCCAGGCGCACGACACTATCCATGCGCGCGACTTCCGCCTCCAGCAGCGCTTTCCCGGTGCGAGTGAGCCGATAGTAGCGCCGGCGACGCTCCGTCGGATCACTGCGCGTCTCCTCGATCAAACCCAGTTCGAGCAACCGCTGAATGGTGGTGTAGAGAGTGCCGGGACCCATCTTCACTTCTCCCGATGACAGCTCGCCGACGTCTTTCATGATGGCGTAGCCGTGTTTCTCGCCCTCGGCCAGCGAGAACAAGACGAAGAATACCGCCGGCGTCAGCGGCATCATCTGGCGGAGATCTTCGGGCAGCTTCATTTCAGGCTTTCGGCTTATATCAGCAGCAAATATATCTACAACTGATATATCGGTCAAGCAAAAAGAAAGCGCCCGACAAGGCGCTTCTCTTCTCGTTACTCGTTACTCGTTACTGTCCGCTCGACTCTTTCGGCATCGCGAACTTCATGTCGTCGACGGGAACGTTAGCCTTTTGTTCCGACACCTGCAACGTCTGGATCGAATCGGGCGTCGAGGTCACGACCTTGAACGGCATCTTCACGCCGCCGACGTCACGGTAGTCAAGGAAATCAGTGGTGTTCGGCAACGGTCCAAGTGCGGTCCGGCGCAGCGTCGTGCGGCGGAGCAGCAAACCGTCTTCGGCGTCGAAGTACAGCATGTCAGTGAACGCGGAATCCGGTATGCGCACGCCGACGACCCAGCAATCGCGGTCGCCGACCTTTTCTTTGCGGAAAACACGCGCACCCTTGTAGCGGTCGGTGAACTTCAGGCCGCGGTAAAAGTCAGTCGTGACCTTCATATCAGCCGCGACATCGGCGGGAAGTGACTCGACGCGGTTGGTCTTGGCCCAACCTTGGGAGCCATCCCAGCCCTGCTCGCGTCCGCCGCGTTGACCTTTGATGGAGATCCACATCTTGTTCGGGGCCTTGTTGTACTGCTCGAACTCCTGCGATCCGAACGGACCGGCCAAAGTTCCCTTCACGTAGCGGCTGGTCACCTTGTTGATGGCGTCGCTGCCACCGATGGCCTGCTCGTATTTCTGGAAGATGGCCTCGGCGCTCGGCCGCTGTTCGCGCGGCGGACCTTGCTGCGCCTGCGGGGCTTGTTGTCCTTGCGGTGGCTGCTGTGCCTGCGCCTGACCAGCGGATGCGCCTGGCTGTCCGCCTTGCGGAGGACGCTGCTGTTGCCGCGCGGCGCGAGCATCCAGTCTCTCCTTCAGCGCCGCCTCGGTGATGACCGGCGGAATCGTCTGCGGACGGTTGTGACCCTGGTGACACGAATTGCACGAGACTTCTTGTCGTCCTTCGAAGCTCTCCTGGTTGATGGCCATCACCATCTTCATCATTTCGCGGGCAGTCTGCTTCTCCTTCTTGTCGTCCTTGTCGGGCTGGAACTGGCCGTTCTCGCGGACGTGGCAGAAGTCGCATTCCACACCCAGCGACGCGCCGATGTAGCGCATGGTGTTCTGGAAGTCCTCGGCCGGAACGGTCTTCAGGACCTGGATGTTCTTGAATTGCTCGGCGGCGGTTTTGGGCGGCGCCTGTCCGGCCGCGGGTTGCTGCGGTTGCGGGGCCTGGGCCAGCGCCACTCCCGACGCCAACACGCCTGCCAACACTAGATTCCGGAAAGCTCTCACGATCCCCTCACATGGCCACTACGGCCGGTTTCAAAAGAGTGACGGCATTGTACCTGAGTGGAAAATCCCGTTTCAGTTTCAGTTTCTGTTTCTGTTTCTGTTTTGGCGCAGGATGCTGCAACAGAAACAGAAACCGAAACTCGGAACTTCGTATACGATGAGTCCGAGATGGCCGCCAGCAGAAGCTCCAGAGCCAAACGCCGTACATCGCGCGGCGCCAGTTCCCGACGTCGCACGCGCTCGCGGGGTAAAGAGCATCGTCCGGAACTGGTCGTGATCACCGGTATGAGTGGCTCCGGCAAGGCGAGTGTCCTAAAAGTGTTCGAGGACCTCGGGTACTACGCCGTCGATAACATGCCGGTCGAGCTGATCCCGCGCTTCGCGGAGCTGGTGCGCTCCTCCGACATCGAGCGAACAGCGCTAGTGGTCGATGTGCGCGAAGGCGCGCGGCTTGACCGCCTTCCCGTTCTCTTGAACGGCATCAAGAAGCAACTGAAGACGACCGTCATCTTTCTGGAAGCGAGCGACGAGGCCCTGCTCCGCCGCTTCAGCGAGACGCGCCGACCGCACCCGTTAGGGAAATCGGCGCCGGTGAAGTCATCGATCATCGCCGAGCGTCGCCGCCTGCGTCCGATCGCGGCGCTGGCGGACGTGAACGTCGACACCAGCAAGTTCAACGTCCACGAGCTGCGCCATTACATCGAGCAGCGCTTTCATCGCGGGTCGTCGAAAGAGAAGAGCATCCTCGTCTCCTGCGTCAGCTTCGGCTTCCGCCATGGGGTGCCAGACGAAGCCGACCTCGTTTTTGACGTGCGCTTCCTGCCGAATCCGCATTTCATTCCGAAGTTCCGCCCGTATACCGGGCGACACCCTCAAGTCGCAAAGTACATCCGCGGCTTCCCCCAGACGCAGGAGTTCATCAACCGCATCTCGGACCTGCTGCTCTACCTGCTGCCGCACTACATCAAGGAAGGCAAGAGCTACTTGACCATCGCCTTCGGCTGCACCGGCGGCCAGCACCGCTCGGTGATGATCGCGGAAGATGTCGCCAAGGCACTGAAGAAGGGCGGCTGGCCGGCGAAGGTCCTGCACCGCGACAGTCCGCGATAGTTGGCGGTTGTCAGTTGACAGTTCTCAGTCAAGGCGCTTTCGACACAAGCTGCTCCAGTTTGTCTTCGATTTGGGCTTTAGTCAGTCCGCTGAGCTGGGAAAGTCCCTTTCTTGTGCGAATCACTTCAATGGAAGTGTCAGGTATAGCCGTGCCTGTCGTAAGGTCCCAACGTCCGCGTTTGTCGTTGACAGTGTAAAAATCACCTTCCCGGTGATAGCTGGCAAGCACCAGATACGTGTGACCTGGTTGAAAGTCATATTCGCTCGGGCGAATGACGTAGGAGAGAACTTTGCCCCAAGGCGTGTTTACAGTACCTCCAGGTCTTTCTATCTGAACGACAGAGTTCTCGTTAACATAGGGCCCGCCGGTACCAGCAAACGCGCGGTCGACTCTTATGTCGATTTCTGTGTAGACGGAGCGTGCGCTTGCGGAAATAAAAGAGCGATACCGTTCGAATTTTCCTATCATGAGCACTCTAGTCAGCCCTAACTCAGGAACCTCGGGCGGGAGCGACTTCATGTCTGCAATGGGCATTTGTCTTGCTTGTGCAGACGGCTCGAAGAGCGGTGCGGACGCCCCGATCAAATTATCCCAGTAGTTGTCGCGCGCCATGCGTGCAGCTGGCTGGGGATCTCTTTCGTTACCTGGAGTAACAGGGGTCCGCATCCAAGAGTTTGCCGGGTCGCGTCCCCAACCCTTCTTCGTCGATTCGAATGGATCTTGCTGGCGAGGGGATTGGCCAGGGGACTGCAAAATCCCTATCAAGGTCGCGACACAGAACACCGTAAGACGACCTAGGAGGAAGAGTCGCTTCATAGTTGCCCTCTTGGTTCGCGTCCTTTCTACATGCAGACAAAGTCAGGCACCTGTCTGCAATATAGCCCTGTCAGGGAGCTCATACACCTGTGGAATGTCCCAAGTGTCATTTCGACCACCCGCAGCAGACGAGCGAGTGTCTGAAGTGCGGCATCGTCTTCGCCAAGTTCCTGCAATTTCAGGAAGCGGTGGCGGCAGTGAAAGATGTGACGCCGCAGCGCTCCGCCGTCGACATCGAGGTCGACCGCCGCAGGGCGCATACCGAATTTCTCTGTCGCGTGTTCGCCGTTCCGGCAGCGCTTGCGTTCGGGTGGGTAGTGGCGTGGGGCTTTCCTTCATTGGCGGCGTTCCTATCGATGTGGTGCCATGAGAGCGGGCACGCCGTTTCGGCGTGGTTTTGCGGATTCCCGGCGTTTCCCACGGCTTGGTTCACGATCATCGGAGACCGAACGCGCTGGATCAGCGTTGTTCTCGGTTTGGCCGCCGGACTCGGTGGCTACGTCGCGTACCGACGCGAGCGCTGGTTCTGGGCGGTGTTGAGCGCCATCGTCGTCGTCCTTTTCGTCGCCGGAAATCTCCAGACCGATTTTCAATCACGCAAGATCTTCACCTTCTGGGGCGACGGCGGCGCCTTCGTGCTCTCCACCATCATGATGTTGACGATGTACGCGCGGCCGGACAGCGCAATCGCGAAAGGCCAGGTGCGCTGGGGCCTGCTGATCCTGGGCGCGATCGCGTTCTGGAGCGTCTACACGCGGTGGTCGGGTGGCTTCGAAAGCATCGCCAATGCGCTGGAGGACACCGACGAGCGCGGCCCCAGCGACATCATGCAGCTCACCACCCTGTACGGCTGGTCGATCTACACTTTGATCCACACGTACTGGCGCTTGGGATATCTGTGTTTGTTCACACAGGCGGTGGCGTACGCCGCAGGTTTATGGCAGGCCAAGAGCGCCGAGACTGAACTCGCGTCCGAAGGCACCAAAAAGTCGACCGCAGCGGGGTAGCTGCGGTCGTCCTTCCGAGTAGATTCTGCCAATCGAAAATCAAAAATCGAAAATCAGAAATGACTTCACTCCACTTCGTGCTTCGCCGTGTACCCTTCGCGGGCGATGATCTGGTACTTCAGTTCCTTGTTCTTCTCGTTCTTGACCTTGAGCGGCGTGCCGTCCGGTCCGACCACTTCCACCTTCAGCTTGCGATAGGTTCCATCGAGCTTCGGGTTGGTGGGGTGGTACGAGATGGTGTACTGGTTGCGGATGTCAGCGCCGATATCGCGGAAGATCTCCGGCAGTTCGCCCTCGAAGCGCGGCTTGTACCAGCGGCCGCCGGTCATGCGCGCCCAAGTCGCCATCTGGTTATCGCCCTGGAGGAAGTCCATCATGGTCATGCGGACGCCCTGGTAGCTCCCGTAATTGGCGTCCATCCACATGCGCCAGATCTCGCCGGTGCTGATGGTGAAGATGGTGACGTCCTGTGTCTCCTTCACCTTCTTCATGATCTTGTCGAAGGTCAGGCGGCTGAAGGTGTCGCGCCCGCTGGAGATGAGGATGATGTACTTGTGTCCGTCGATGGCGGCAACACGGTCGAGCGTGTCGTAGAGCGCGTCGAAAAGATTCGTCTCGCTGAAGCCCGGGATCCGTAACTGGTTCAGCGCGCCGAAGACCTCGCGCTTGTCCTGCGTGAAGTCCGACAGGATGTAATCGCGCATATCGTACGAGATGACCGCGACCCAGTCGTCCTTCTTCAGGGTGTCGGCGAAGGTATAGGCGGCGCGCAGGGCGTCGCCCATGAATTGGTAGTTGGTGTTTGCGAATTCGACCAGCAGGACCGCCGTGATCGGCGCTTCCGAAACCTCGAACTTCGCGATCTTCTGCTCAACACCGTCCTCATAAACCTTGAAATTACCGGCCTTCAGCCCGGGGATGAACTGCCCTTCTTTGGTCGCTACCATGACCGGCACCGACACCATCGGCACGTTCACCCGGATGGAGTACTCGGGCATGCCCTCGATCTTCTGCGGCTTTTGCGGCTTGGGCTCGGGCTGCTCTTCCGCTTTCTTGGGCCGGGCCACGGGCCCGAGGTCGCCCGTGGGCCCACCCGCTTCAGGCGGCGCCGGCTGCGGCTTCGTCGACGACGGTGGCGGAGGCGGCGTCTGCTGTTGCGCCGCGCACACAGTCGTAAACCCTAGAAACATTAAGGCGAACACCGCAGCGGTGACCCTTCGGAAGCATCTGGAGTAAGACAACATGGAAATTCCCTTCAGAGTCTCTGTGCAGTAGTATAGATGCGCTAACCCGCATTTCGGCATAAACACTCGCAAGTCGATTTACCTGACTGGCTTTCAAAGGGTCGGGTTACGAGATGCAGGTTGGGTCTTTCCTACCGCAGTTATGAATAAAGCAGTGTCTCGCGTTGTTGCTCTCCTGTTCGTGTCGCTGGCGGCGGTTGCCGCTTTCGCCACGGAACCCGTTGTCAAAGCCGGAACTCCCATCATGCCGCTCAGCGAGATCAAGACCGGCATGAAAGGGACCGCCTACACCGTCTTCGAGGGCGTGAAGCCGGAGCCGATGGAGGTCGAGATCCTCGGCGTCATGCAGAACTCCAATGGTCCCAAGGGGAACATTGTCCTGGCGCGTCTTGGCGGTGACAAAGCCAAGTACACGGGTGTCGTCGCCGGCATGAGCGGCAGCCCGGTGTACATCGACGGCAAGCTGGTGGGCGCCATCGCGTACCGCATCGGCGAGTTCTCCAAGGAGCCCATCGCCGGCATTACTCCCATCGAGGAGATGCTGGAGATCAACGCGCTCGACAAAACGCAGCCGGCGGACGCCAAGAACGTCGCGCCCGACGCGAAGACCGAGACCACACGTACCAGCGGTCCCGGCGTCAGCGGCTTTGCGAACCTGTTGCAGCCGATCGAGACGCCGCTCGTCTTCTCAGGCTTCACCGAGGACGCGGTGAAGCGTTTCGCACCGCAATTCGCGGCGGCCGGCGTGGTGCCCGTCATGGGTGCCGGTTCGTTCTCCGATGAGAAGCAGCCCGAGCCGGTCGAGCCCGGTTCGGCGGTCAGCATGGTCCTGGTCCGCGGCGACATGAACATCGCCGCCACCTGCACCGTTACCTATATGGATCCGGAACGCCTGCTCGCCTGCGGCCACCCGGTCATGCAGTTCGGCGCGGTCGATATCCCGATGACCAAAGCGCGCGTGCTGGCTACGCTGCCGTCGCCGCTGAATGCCTTCAAGATCGTCAACGTCACCGAGCAGATCGGCAGCTTCGTGCAGGACCGCCACACCGGCATCCTCGGCCGCTTCGGCGACACGCCGCAGATGATCCCGGTCACGCTGCGCATCCACGGCACCAACAAACCGAAAGAGTTCCACTTCGAAGTGTTGAACAACAGCAAGCTGACGCCGGTCGCCATCATGAGCACCGTCTTCAGCGCGCTGCAAGGCACGAACGAGGCCGGTGAAGACGTTACCTACCGCATGTCGGGCACGATCGACGTCGCCGGCTATCCCGAAGTGCACATGAAGAACATGTTCGCGCCCAACGACGCAGGTATGCCCGCTGCGTTCGGCTCTGCCATCTCGCTCGGCGAGCGCTTCGGACGCATCTACCAGAACCCCTACGACAAGCCGAAGGTGAAAGGCGTCGAGCTCGACTTCGACATGGTGCGCGAGCGCCGTGCCGCGCAACTGGAGAGCGTCCGTACCGACGTCACGGAAGCGCGCCCGGGCGACGACATCACCATCGAGGCCGTGCTTCGTCCCTATCGCGGCGAGCGCATCGTGCGCCAGATCCCGGTGAAGATCCCTACCTCGACGCCGAAGGGCACGCTTCGGATCCTGGTCAGTGACGGCATGACGCTCGACCGCATGCGCGGCATGGCCGGAAACTTTGGACGCAAGTTGGACCTCGCGTCCACCATCGCGCTTCTGAACAAAGACCACTCCAACGACCGGCTCTACGTTTCGCTGATGGAAGCGAACCCGCAGGCGATGGTCGAGGACAAAGTCATGCCCACGCTGCCGTTATCGGTGATGAACGTCATGGAAGGCATGCGCGGCACCCAGGACATGATCGTGACCGGCGAGTCGTCAGTAAACGAATCGGCGACGCCGCTGGACTACGTGATTTCAGGGGCGCAGGTGATCACGGTGACGGTGAAGTAGTTCTACGCTCTGCGTTTTACGTTCTGCGTGTAAGAGCCCCGAGGAATCGGGGCTCTTCATTTTAGGAATAACTTTGTCCGCACTGACTTTTCTTGGTAGCGAAGAACTGGTCGACGGGCTAGGCTTTCACGCATGAGGCCGAAGAAGATTCTCGCCGTTGCGGCGATTGTGTGCTGCGGTTGCGTGTGGATGAGTTGCGCCGCTTCTCGTCGTCGGGTGCAAACCGCACGCCTCTACTCGCCCCTTGCTCACCACCATGACAACAGTCGCGCCACCCTGCGTTTTATCGACGGCAGCGTGGGAGCTAAAGGGGACTTGGGCTACGGCTTCTTCTATACAAACGATGATCATGACTGGTTCCAACCTTCCACACTCGATGACAGCCGAACTGTCATCCGCGACCTAGGTGCACTGAATTGGTCAGACCGCTTTAACGTTCCTGCCATTGCGCCTTTTCCCACGTTGCGACCAGGCGAGCGGAGGGTCATCAGCGTAAACGTTTCCGCGGGAGAATACGAGAATTGGGTCGCCACGAATGAGCGCTTCTTCAAAGCGGTCGTGGGTCACATTTACGTTATTCATGTGAAAGACACGTATTTTGACTTCTTCGCGCTTTTTCGCGTCGAAAAGCTCGATCGCGGAGAGTCATGCACGATTTCCTGGAAGCGAATCGGCTCGCCCAAGTGACCACTTGTTCTGCTGAATCCCGACCTCGCAGTGCGTCAATTCACACACGCACTGTGCGCCCAATCACAGTTCCGTGTGACTCCCCTTCACACAGAAAAACGTAACCCTCAGATTCAGAACAGCTTGCTGTAGGCAAATTGTAAAGACGCGCTGGCTGGCAGCGTGCTTCCACACCCTTGGGTCTGCTGTGGACTGTGAACTGTCGACTGTGAACTGGGAGGATTAATGGCCACCATTCGCGCTCCTTACAACCTGGGCCCCTCGGAGAGCTGTCATGCCTGTGACAAACGCGGCGGAGCGTTCTTCTGCGAGCTGTCGAAGGAAAGCCTGGAGAGTCTGGACCGTGTGTCTTACCTGAACACCTATCCTCCGGGCGCCATCCTGTTCGTCGAAGGCCAGACACAGCGTGGCGTATACATCCTCTGCAAAGGCCAGGCCAAGCTCTCAGTCGTCTCGGAAGAGGGCCGCACGCTGATCATCAAGATCGCCGGTCCGGGCGAAGTCCTGGGCATCAGCTCGGCCGTGAGTGGCCGCCCCTACGAGGTGACCGTCGAGACCCTCAGCCCCTGCGAGGTCAACTTCATTCGTACCGAGGATTTCCGCCGCCTGCTCCAGACCGATTCCGATATCTGTCTCCGCGCCGCCCAGCAGATGAGCCTGCAATACCGGAATGCCTGCCGCGAGCTGCGGTGGGTGGGGCTATCTCGTTCAGCCGACTGGCGCGTCGCCAGCCTGATGCTGGTTTTGGCGGAGGAGCGCGGAACTCCTGGCCCGATTCCGGGTTTCAAAATGACATTGACGCACGAAGGCCTGGCACAGATGGTCGGCACCACTCGCGAGACGGTAACGCGGGTGATCGCCCGGTTCCGCAAGCAGGGATTCATTCAGGTACGGGGCGCCACCATTCTGCTGAGCAACGTCGCGGCCCTGCAAGACATCGCAGGTAAACCAGGACCGCTACCGTTGCCCGTAACAAAACCGGCCGCGGACCGTCTTATGTACGTGTAAGCACTCTCTGATGAGAGGTGACACGGTGAACATGATCGGGATTTGCATCTGTGACATCTGCGGCACGCAGTCGGTCGATCATGCCGGTTGGTTCGCCATCGCCGGCGCCGGATCGCGCATGGAGGTCCTCCCCTGGAGCGACGAACTGCGCGGCCAAGCCGATTACCGCCATGCCTGCTCTCCGGAGCATGCGCAGAAGATCGTGTTCTCCGCCGCTTCGCACGAACTCGCCCGCCCGCTGCTGGCCCTGCCTGTGCAGCACGGCGGCTGGAACCCCGCGTCACTGATCGTGCCGAAACCACCAGTCTGTGAAGTGAATGACCTGGAGAGCCTGCTCTCGACGGTTGACGCCATCCTCCACGGCCCCACCGCCGACGAGGATGAAGAGGCGGCATTCGACGCGTAAAAACACGTTCTACGTTTTGCGTTCTACGTGCTACGTGTTGAGGCCTTGGGTGCTTCTTCGCTAGCAGGGGTTTCTTCCGCGGGTGCTTGCTGCAAGGACACGATCAAGCCGTTCAACATTCGATCGATGTCTTCAGCAACCGTTATCAATCGGCGCTCGGTCTCGCGCGAAATGTAGTACCGTCGGGCTGCAATCATGATTTGAGTCTCGAGTTCCGCGAGAGAGCCTCTCGACGTTCGCAAGAACCTGCGGAACTCAGGCCGGCTGTGGCGCGCAGATCCTTCAGCAATGTTACTGGCCACAGACACTGCGGCCCTGCGCATCTGGCTACTTAATCCAAACAACTCATCGTCCGGGAAGCGCTTTGAGGTGACGTAAATGTCGTCGACAAAATCGAATGCTTTCTGCCAAACGCGCAGATCTTTGAAGTTCCGACCCATCGTTGATCTTCTCGGCGTGATTCTACGGCGATTCCTGCATGCCAATCCCCCCAAAAATCGCCAGCGTTCACAATGGATTCCATAATGGAACTGAATACTCGATGCAGCGGGTCATCGCCGAATGAGCGAGTACGTAAAACGTAGAACGTAAAACGTAGAACGTCCCCCGTGTTACGCTGAAATGTCATGCGTCGCCTGCTCTTTATTTCGCTCGCGGTTGTAATCGTCTTCACGCTCGCTCTTGCCGAAGGGACGCGCACTTGGGAGCAGACCAAGTTCGACGACTTCGAGAAAGGCACCGCCCGAGGTGTCGCCATCCGCAGCGATGGCGCGCTCGAGTTGGCCCCATCGTTCAAAGCGATCTACACCACGCCTTCGACGTACATCTGGTCGATCGCCGCCGACGCGCAGGGCAATGCTTACGCTGCCGCCGGTTCGCCGGGGCGCGTGTATCGCATCACGCCACAGGGGCAGGCGACCGTCATTTTCCAGCCGGAAGAGTTGCAGGTGCAGGCACTGCTGGTCGACAGCAAGGGCGTCCTTTACGCCGCCACCTCGCCCGACGGCAAGGTGTACAAGATCGAGCACAAGCCCGGCACCCCGACAACGGCAGAGAAATCCACCGCAAAGGACGCCAAGGGACGCGAAGGAAAGGAAGCTGGCGCCGACGAGAAGTCTGCCTCCCAGGAAGACAAGTCCAAGGTTGCCGTCGATCCGAACTACAGCTCGTCGGTCTTCTTTGATCCGAAATCGAAGTACATCTGGGACCTCGCGAGCGATCCGCAGGGACGTATTTATGTCGCGACCGGCGACCGCGGCGAGATCTTCCGCGTCGAGCCTGACGGCAAGAGTTCGCTCTTCTTCAAGAGCGATGAGGCCCACATCCGCACGCTAGCCATCGACAGCAAGGGCAACTTGATCGCCGGCTCCGACGGCAGCGGCCTGGTCTATCGCATCTCGCCTGCCGGCGAGGCTTTCGTTCTCTACAGCGCTCCGAAGAAGGAGATCACCGCGCTCGCCATCGATCCGCAGGGCAACATCTATGCCGCCGGTGTCGGAGAAAAGACACCGCGCGCGCCGGGCTCGCCGATCTTTCCGTCATCCATGTCTTCGCCGACCATCACTGTAGGCGCGGGACCCCAGACCATTACGTCGCAGGCGCCAGGAGCGAACATTCCTGTCATTCCCTTCCCGGCGTCCGGCGCCACCGCCGGCTCCGAGATCTACCAGATCGCGCCCGACGGTTCGCCGCAGCGTCTCTGGACGTCGCGCGATGAGGTCGTCTACGGCCTCAGCTTCGATTCGCAAGGACGCCTCCTCGCCGCCACCGGCAATCACGGAAAGATCTTCGTCATCAACGGCTCAGGTCAGTTCACCGACCTGGTGAAGGCCAGCGCAACGCAGGTGACCGCGCTCGCCAAGTCGCCGGCCGGCGGCATCTATGCCGCGACCAGTAATCTCGGCAAGATCTTCCTGCTGGGCGGCACCCCTGATGCGCAGGGCGAATACGAAAGCGATGTCTTCGATGCCAAGATCTTCTCGCGTTGGGGACGCGCGGAAGTCCGCGGCCATGGCGCCTTCGACCTGCTTGCGCGCAGCGGCAACGTCGATAATCCCGACCGCAATTGGAGTCCGTGGAAGAAGGTGGACCTCGCCAAGGGCGGCGCCCTCGATGTCCCCGCGGCGCGATTCGTACAGTGGAAAGCCGTGCTGAGGGCTGGGAACTCCCCGGCCGCTATCGACAGTGTCGTGATCAACTACCTGCCGAAGAACGTGGCGCCCGTGGTCGACGAAGTCATTGTGCAGGCGGGCGCGCGCTTCAATCCCATGCCCAAACCGACAGTGGAGAGCGTCAGCGTGGGCGGCAACCAGCCGACGGTTCACTTCGACGCGCCCACGCCGGCCGTCAAGGACCGCAACTCCATTGCGGTGCGCTGGACGGCGCACGACGACAACGACGACGACATGATGTATTCGCTCTACTATCGCGGTGATAACGAGTCGCAGTGGAAGCTGCTCAGGAACGACCTCGACGACAAGTTCTACTCCTTCGACGCTTCCCTGCTTCCCGACGGCGGCTATATGTTCAAGGTCGTCGCCTCGGACGCGCCCTCGCATTCGCCGGATGATGTCCTAAGTTCCTCGAAAGAGAGCACTCGCGTCGAGATCGACACCACGCCGCCGCAGGTGCAGGGCTTGAACGCGGCGCTGGAGAACGACGCGGTACATATCACCTTTCGTGCCGTGGATGGTTTCTCGGTCGTTAAGCGCGCTGAGTACTCTATCGATGCCGGAGACTGGGAGTACGTCGAGCCCGTGGGCGGATTGTCCGACTACCGCGTCGAGAACTACGACTTCTCGGTGAAGCTGCCGCAGCCGAAAGCTGAGGGCACGAATGGGGTCGGCGAGCACGTGGTAGTCGTGCGCATTTACGACCGCTTCGACAACATGGCGTCGGCCAAGTTTGTCGCGCGCGGGAAATGACGCGGGTGGCCCACTCTAGCCTCTTTTGCTAGGGTGGGGTCGTGACAATCCTTCGCACGATCGGCTGGATCATCGCCATCATCTACTCGACGATCCCCTCCTACTGGCTCCTCGTCCATCCGAACATCGACTGGTGGCGGCACAGGCAGGCGCGTCTGTCGCTGGTCGGGCCGCTGTGGTTCTTGCTGTGGTTGGCGATGGGCGCTATCACCTGGCGATGGCGTTCCATCGTCTTGTATGACATGCCCTGGGCGTGGATTCCCGCCGTGGTGCTCATCGTTGCAGGGATTATCGTGTACCGCGGTGCACTCGTGCAGTTCTCGACCGACCAGGTCCTCGGCCGCAGCGAACTGGAACCGCAAAAGCACCAGCAGAGTCTGAACATGACTGGCATCCGCGCGCGGGTGCGGCACCCCTACTACCTCGGACACCTCTGCGAGTTGCTCGGCTGGACGGTCGGAACGGGACTCGCAGTGCTTTGGGCCATGCTTGCCTTCGCGGTCGTTACGGGAATGCTGATGATCCGCGCCGAGGAGCGGGAGTTAGTAGCCCGCTTCGGAGACACCTACCGCGACTACCAGAAAAGGGTGCCGGTTATTTTCCCGCGGCTGCGCTAAGCGACTGCTTGTTCGCGGCAGCGGCCTTTACGATCTTCTCCAGCACCTTCAAGTCGATGTCTTCGAATTTCCTGAAATTGATGCAGCCCTTGCCGAATTTGGCTTTGGGCAGTTGGCTCTTGAGTTCCTTGAGGTTCTCCGCCCCGCAGCCATACACCGAGATGTAGCTGCTCTGGCTGGCGAGAGCGATCACGGGCGCTTCGCCGGTCCGCCCTCCCGCGTACTTCAGCACGTACGTTCCGTAGCCGATCATTCCGTATTGGATCGACGGTTTCAGCTTCGGCAACGCGCGCGCGATCATTGCGTGCAGCGTTTTGATGGCGGTGCGCCGAGGTTCGTCGAGCTGCGCAATGTACTCATCCGGAGTAGTGGCCTTGGGCTTGGGCATGGGCGGGGATTGTAGCGCAGGTCGCGAGATCGCGGAATCATTTAGGATTAGCGCGTCTTGAGATTCGAGCTCTTTGTCGCCACGCGGTACCTCCGTGCCAAGCGGAGACAGGCCTTCATCGGCGTCATTACCGGCATCTCCATCGTCGGCGTGACGGCGGGCGTGGCGTCGCTCATCGTGGCGTTAGCCATCAACAACGGATTCCGCCAGGACTTGCAGGACCGTCTGCTGGGATCGTCGGCGCACGTGCAGCTCATGCGCATCGAGAACGACGGCATCAAGGACTATCAGCCACTCCTCGACAAACTACAGAAGCAGCCGCACGTCGTGGCGGGCGCGCCGGCGATCTATGACCCGGTGATGATCTCGCGCGGGGCGCGGGCGCGCGGCGGAATGCTGAAGGGGATATTGCCGAGCGAGGAAAAGCGGATCAGCGATCTGCTCAACACCGTGCAACAGGGGTCGGTCGATCCTCTGTATTCTGCGAATCTGCCGGATCGCGTGGATTCCACGACCGGGGAAGACGGAAACGCATCCAAATCGCTCCCGGATGCGCTGGATCGGTCGCAGTCGCTGCCGCCCATCATCCTCGGCAAGGACCTCGCCGACAATCTGGGCGCAACCGTCGGCTCCGTCGTTATGATCACCAGCCCTCAGGGTGAACTCACGCCATTCGGGTTGGTGCCTAAGTATGCGCGATTCAAGGTCGTCGGTATTTTTAGCTCCGGCTTCTACGACTACGACGCAACCTGGTCTTTCGCGCGGTTAGCCGACGCGCAGAAACTGTTCGCGCTGGGCGACATCGTTTCGGTCCTGGAATTCAAGATCGACTCGATCTATCAGGCCGACCGGGTCGCTGCTGACATCCAGCAAGCCGCCGGCAAGGGCTTCATGGCCACCAACTGGATGGAACAGAACAAGGCGCTCTTTCGCGCATTACGTCTGGAGCGCGTGGTCACTTTCATTACTATCGGGCTTATCGTCTTCGTCGCGGCGCTCAACATCCTGATTTCACTCATCATGATGGTGATGGAGAAGACCAAAGACATCGCGGTCCTGATGTCGATGGGCGCGAAGAAGAAACAAGTGCGACGCATCTTCATCGCGCAGGGAATGTTGGTCGGTGTGATCGGGACCGTTCTCGGACTTGCGCTCGGATATTTCCTGGCGTGGCTCGGCGGGCGCTATCACCTGATCAGCCTCTCGGCGGAGGTCTATTCCATCGACTACGTGCCCTTCGTAGCGCGCGCCATTGACGGTATTTGGGTAGCTGCGGTGTCATTGGGAGTGTCGTTCATCGCGACCTTGTATCCGTCGTGGTCGGCCTCGCGAGTCTTGCCCGCCGAAGCGCTAAGATATGAGTAAGGGCCCGCGAACAACGGGCGAAACTGAAACGTAAGGGTAAGGCGCTGCATCCAATGGAACATACCGAGATCCTGCGGGCCGACGGGCTCAAGAAGGTTTTTCGATCCGGGCGCAGTGACCTCGTGCTCTTTGACAACCTGTCCTTCCGTGTGGGAGCGGGAGAGATGGTCGGGATCGTGGGCCAATCGGGCGCCGGGAAAAGTACGCTGTTGCACATTCTGGGCGCGCTCGACCGGCCTTCAGCGGGCGAAGTCCGCTGCGCCGACATCCACTTGCACTCGCTTTCCGACGATGCGGCGGCGGAGTTCCGCAACCGCGAGATCGGATTCGTCTGGCAATTCCATTACCTGCTTCCGGAATTCACCGCGCTGGAGAACGTCGCGATGCCTTTACTGCTTCGCGGCGTGGAGCGCGACAAGGCGGAAGCCGAAGCGATGCGCTGGCTGCGCGAGGTCGGATTGGAAGACCGCTCGCACCATCGTTCGGGCGAGCTTTCCGGCGGCGAACAGCAGCGCGTGGCACTGGCACGGGCTTTGGTCACCGGCCCCAAGTTACTGTTGGCGGACGAGCCGACCGGCGACCTGGACATCAAGACGTCGGCAGCGGTGTTCGAATTGATAGCGCGGCTGCATCGCGACCACCGGCTGACATCGTTGATCGCAACACACAGCCTGAATTTTGCGCGTCAATGCCATCGCGTATTGCGTTTGCAGGCCGGACGACTGGAGGAGGTACCTCCGGAGTCGTTGGATTCGTAGATGCGGTTACTTTTGAGTCGCAGAATTTACTTGAAGTGGGCCTCAAAGGAGCCGAAACTCAGGACAGGCAGAGGTTCCGCGTGCAGTTCGGGGCAGGCGGGTTAACAGGGTGAGGACGACGGACCGGCCGCTATGGCGGACGGTCTATCGGAGAGACAACACAAATGTTTGAACGGTACACGGAAAAAGCCAGGCGCGTGATCTTCTTTGCGCGCTACGAGGCCAGCCAGTTCGGCTCTCCGTACATCGAGACGGAGCATCTTTTGCTGGGCCTCTTGCGCGAAGACAAGGCGCTGACCAACCGTTTTCTGCGGTCTCACGCCTCGGTCGAGTCCATCCGGAAACAGATCGAAGGCCACACCACCATCCGGGAAAAAGTATCGACCTCGGTCGACCTGCCGTTGAGCAACGAGTGCAAGCGTGTGCTCGCCTATGCGGCGGAAGAGGCCGAGCGGCTCTCGCACAAGCACATCGGCACCGAGCACCTGCTCCTGGGCCTTCTGCGCGAAGAGAAGTGCTTCGCCGCCGAGATCCTGCACGAGCGCGGCCTGCGCCTGAGCACCATCCGCGAGGAGTTGCAGCGCACGACGCAGGAGAAGCAGCCGCAGCAGCGGTCGCGCGAGAGTTCCCTGCTCGCCGAGTTCAGCCGCGACCTGACCCAGGCCGCCATGGACAACCAGCTCGACCCGCTGGTCGGGCGCGATCAGGAGTTGGAGCGCGTCGTGCAGATCCTGTGCCGCCGCACCAAGAACAATCCCGTGCTGATCGGCGAACCCGGCGTGGGTAAAACGGCCATCGTCGAAGGCCTGGCGCAGCGCATCGCGGACGGCGAAGTGCCGTCGTTCCTGTCGGACAAGCGCATCCTGGCGCTCGACCTGTCGCTGATCGTAGCCGGCACCAAGTATCGCGGCCAGTTCGAAGAGCGCCTCAAGACCATCATGAAAGAGCTGATGGAGTCGCAGAACGCCATCATCTTCATCGACGAGCTGCACACGCTTGTGGGCGCCGGCTCTGCGGAAGGTTCACTCGACGCCGCCAACATCCTGAAGCCGGCGCTATCCCGCGGCGAGATGCAGTGCATCGGCGCGACCACGCCGGGCGAGTATCGCAAGTCGATCGAGAAGGACCGTTCGCTGGAGCGCCGCTTCCAGTCGGTCAAAGTTCCGCCGCCGGACGAATCCGACGCAGTCAAGATCTTGAACGGGATCAAGGACCGCTACGAGAAATTTCACGCGGTCACGTACACCGACGACGCTATCAACTTTGCGGTGTCGCATTCGAACCGCTACATCCCGGACCGCTTCCTGCCGGACAAGGCCATTGACCTGCTCGACGAAGCCGGCGCACGCGTGAAGCTGCGCCAGACTTCGCTGCCCGAGGAGATCACCGAGGTCCAGAAGCGGATCAAGTTCATCGTTCATCGGATGGAGAACGCCATCGCGAACCACGAGTTCGAGAAGGCGCGCTTCTACTCCGACGAAGAGCGCAAAGAGCGCGAGAACCTGCGGGCGCTGCGCGAGAAGTACCACCTCGACGAATCCTCGACCGGCGTAGTCGGCCGCGAGGACATCGAAGACGTTGTCTCGCGCTGGACCGGCGTGCCCATCACCTCGATCAAGGAAGAAGAGCAGGCCAAGCTACTGCGCATCGAGGAAGAGCTGCACAAGCGCGTCATCTCGCAGGACACCGCAATCAGCGCGCTGGCACGCGCCATCCGCCGCAGCCGCGCCGGACTTAAGTCCCCCAACCGGCCCATCGGCTCGTTCCTGTTCCTCGGACCGACCGGCGTAGGCAAGACCGAAGTCGCGCGCACCCTGGCGCAGTTCATGTTCGGCACCGAGAAGTCGCTGGTCCGCTTCGATATGTCGGAATTCATGGAGAAGCACTCGGTCAGCAAGCTGATCGGGTCGCCTCCGGGATACGTCGGCTACGAAGAGGGCGGCCAACTGACGGAGCGCGTGAAACGTGCCCCGTACTCGGTGGTCCTGCTCGACGAAGTCGAGAAGGCCCATCCGGATGTCTTCAACATCCTGTTGCAGGTTTTTGAAGACGGCCAGCTCACCGACGGCCTGGGCAACACCGTCGACTTCAAGAATGCGATCATCATCATGACGTCGAACATCGGCGCCCGCCATTTGCAGAAACGCAAGGGGCTGGGCTTCGAATCGACGAACGAAGAGGCGACGTCGAAGAGCGTTGAGGACCTGGTGAAGGGCGAAGTGAAGCGCACCTTCAACCCCGAGTTCCTCAACCGTCTCGACGAGGTCATCCTGTTCAACCCGCTGACCGAGCAGGACCTGATCGCCATCGTGGAGCTCATGGTCAACCAGTTGAACCAGAACCTGGCACAGAAGGCGATCACCGTTACGGTGACCGAGGATGCGCGCAAGTGGATCCTCGACAAGACCTTGGTCGACCGGAGCTACGGTGCGCGTCCGCTACGCCGGGCCTTGCAGAAGTACATCGAGGACCCGCTCAGCGAGGCGCTCATCCAGGGCACCATCACCACGCGGCCCGCGTTCCTCGAGGTCTACCTCGAAGGCGACAAGCTCTTCTACCGCCAAGTCGGAGAAGAGAAACAGGAAGGCGTGCTCCTGTACAGTAACTAGTTACAGTAACGAGTAACGAGAATCAGCCACCGAGCGATCGGTGGCTGATTTGTTTACGCTAGATCGAGGGTTCGACGATGGTCACGCCTTGCGGCGGCGGGTCGAAGTGGCGGCCATTGAAGGTAAGTAGTGTGGACGCGCCTGCACGGCGGGCACACTCGGCGATAATCGCGTCGTGAGTGCGTCCGCCTCCAATCCCGTGCTGCGCTAAGGCTCGCAGGGTCTCGACGTGCACAGTGGACTCCATGGCGAAAACGGTGGCGGGACCACGCAAATAAAACTCCAGCAACTCCCATGCGATAGAAGATGACACGCGGAATGGCAGCGGGAGTCTCGTCAGGACCGAATAGGTCTCCGTGAGTGCCTGGACCGAGATCGACATCTGCTCTCCTCTCGCCAGGCGCACCTCGAGTTCTGCCGAAGCCTCCGCATGGCGTTTGTCCCAGACGGAGACTGCTGCAATCAGGCAATTCGTGTCGACTGCGAAGATCGGCTTCATCTGCCGCGGCTGTTGCGCATCTTTCGAATCGTGCGCTCCACGATTTCGTGGTCCATGGGCGGCACCGGCACCAGCGGAACCGCTACCGCTAAGTGGCCGCGCTGTTCAATCCGAATCGGCAACGTCTTCGGCTGGATCTCGATGATGCCGTCGTCGCAGCGGATCTCCAGCGGCATGCCGGGCTCAATGCCTGCTTCCCGGCGAATCTCCTTGGGAATCACGAGCCTCCCGGCAGAATCCATGGTAATAGTCATGGACAATACTATACCACGATTATTACCATACAAATTGGTATTAGATATGGCATTCTGGAAGTCGTTTACTTATATCCACATACACGACATAGCGCGAACCCGGCGTTGCTGTTACTCCGACCTCAGCGCGACCAGCGGATCTACGCGCGTAGCCCGCAGCGCGCAACCGAGGCTTGCCCCGAACGCCACCACCGACAACAGCAGCGCGACCGCGCCCAGCACCGCGGGGTCGGCCGGCTTAACCTCGAAGAGCATCGCCGACAACATGCGCGCCACGCCCACCGACGCCGCCACCCCAACTGCCACCCCTCCGAGTACCCACGCCATGCTTCCCCCGACGATCAGTTGCAGAACGTCGCGCGCCTTCGCGCCCAGTGCTATGCGGATTCCGATCTCGTTCGTACGCTGCGTGACCGAGTAGCTCACCATTCCCACGATGCCCACCGCCGCCAGTACCAGCGCCAATCCCGAGAAACATGCCAATAGCTGCATGGGGAAGCGACGCGAACCGGTAGAGCGGCGGACGACGTCCTCCATGGTGGCGAAGTCGGAGATCCCGCGGTCTGGTTCCACCGACGCCATCGCCTGCTTCACAGCGCGCGTGTAACCAGCGGGCGCGCCCTGGGTTCGCACCACCACCTGCATCCATGGCCAACCAGCTTGCGTGTACGGACGATAAAGTTGTCGGATGGCGTCGCGATCCAGTCCGACCTGGCGCGTGTCGCCGACAATGCCCACGATGGTCATCCAGACGTGGTTCTCGTGGTCGATCTCGATGCGCTTGCCCAGGGGATCTTCTCCGTGCCAGTACTTTTGCACCATGGCTTCACTGATGATCACGACAGGCGTGCTGCCCTGACGGTCCTCGTGCGTGAAGTCTCGACCCCGGACGAGCGGAATGCCCATGGCGCGGAAGTAGTCGGGACAGGTCACGGTGTAAACCCCGCCCGGTTCGTCGCGGGGCTCGGGGACAGGTCGGCCTTCGATATAGAAATCGCGGCCCGCTCGTCCGGCGAGTGGCAGGTGCGCGGCCGCGCTGGCGGCTACCACTCCGGGGATCGTGCCCACACGTTCCGACAGTTCCTGGCAGAACCGTCCGTGCGAAGGCGGGCCATAATACAGGTCCTTCTGCGGAAGAGAGAGGGATGTCACAAGCACGTTCGACGGATTAAAGCCTGGATCCACCGCGGTCAGCCGGGCCATGCTCTTGATCATCAGCCCCGCCGCCGTGAGAAGGATCAGCGCCAGAGCCACCTCCGACGCGACAAGCGCGTGCCGCAGCTTGTGTCTGCCGCCTTGCGTCGATCCGCGCGCGCCTTCCTTCAGCGGATCCTGGATATCGCCACGTACTGCCGTCAGCGCGGGTACGACGCCGAATACGATGGCCGTCACGCACGTTATCGCGAACGTGAATGCAAGCACTCGTGCGTCCAGGGATACCGATTCGAACGGCCGCATCGGTAGATAGCGGAACGCGGGCGGCAGTACGCGCTTCAGGAGCAACTGCCCCCAATAGGCGACAGCCAGGCCCACGCAACCGCCGACCATGGCAAGCACGACCGATTCGGCCAGCATTTGTCGCATAATCCGCCCCGCCGACGCCCCCAGCGCCCTGCGGATCGCGAGTTCGCGTCGCCGCTCGGCGCCCCGCGCAAGCATCAGGTTGGCGACGTTCACACATCCGATGAGGAGCACGAAAGCAACCGCCGCGAGCAGCGCCAGAGAGATCCGCTGCACGGTGCGAAGGTCGAATTCCTCAGCCGGGATGACGCGCACGTCGCTGTCGGCGTCTTCTTCATAGGTCTTGGCGTTCCTTTGCTGGATCGGCGACAGGTTGGCGTGTGCCTGCTCCACCGTCACTCCGGGCTTGAGCCGCCCGATGCCAAAAAAGCTGCGCGATCCTCGTGAGCGGTCGCCTGGCGTCCATGCTGCGGGCACCCATAGCTCGCGCGGCCCGCTGTCGAATTGGAAACTGAAACCGGGAGGCATGATCCCGACGACGGTATAGGGTTCGCCGTCCATGCGGATTTGTCTGCCGACGAGGTCGCGATCGCCGGCATAGCGCCGTTGCCACAGCCCATAGCTGAGCACGACTACGTGGTCCTTGCCCGCGATCTCCTCTTCCTTGAGGAACCCCCGGCCAAGAAACGGATTCACTCCGAGGACGGAGAAGAAGTCGCTGCTGACGCGCACGCCCGATACCGCTTCCGTCTCGCGCTGCTTATCGTCCGCTGCCAGGTTGTACCCCTTGCCCGCGGAATCGAACACCGCCATGCGCTCGAACACTGAGTTCTGTTGCTGCCAATCCCAGAAGTCCGGGGCCGAGATGATGTTGATGTTGTTCGCATCCTTGCCGAACGTCATCATCACCACCATCAGCCTCTCCGGCTCCGGGTAGGGCAGTTTCTTCAGCAAGGTGGCGTTGATCACGCCGAAAATAGTCGTGTTGGCGCCGATGCCGAGCGCGAGGGTGAGGACCGCCGCCAGCGTGAATCCTTTGTTCTTCCGCATCATGCGGACGCCGAAGCGGAAGTCCTGCAACACCGCCGCCAGTACCGCGCGCCACCCGCCCTGCGACAGAGCATCCTCAGCGGCGGCGTCAAAGCGGACTGAAGCCTGCGGCGCACCGCGGCGTGATTTCGTCAGCCTTTGCGACAGCTCCTTCCAATCCGTGACCTGCTCGCGGGCAAACGCTTCCGCTTCCGCGATGGTCATGCCGCGCGCGAGGGCGTCGTTATAGGCGTCTTCGAGCTGTTGCGAGATTTCAGCAACAATGTCGGCCTCGCGTTGGGCGCCGATGGCGGCGAATTCCAGGCGCGAGCGCACGTAAGCGGTCCAATCAGGCATGCTCGCCTCCGAGGATGCGATTGACCGCGCTGGTGAAGTCCGCCCACTCGTTCCGCTGCGCCGACAAAGCGGCTCGCCCGGCGGGCGTCAGGCGGTAAAAGCGGCGCCGCCGCTCGCCCGCCTTCTCGACCCACTTACCGGCGATCAATCCCTTGTCTTCCAGACGGCAGAGGATCGGATACAAGGACCCGACCCGGAATGTCAGTTGCCCGCCGGAGCGGGCTTCGATGAGCTTTGCCAGTTCGTACCCGTGACGGGCACGGGCTTCGACCAGCGCCAGGATCAGTAACTCGGTACTGCCCTTCTTCAATTCCTGCGTGAACATTGCAGAGTCCTCACTCCAACATAATGCACCCAGATATACTGCACTGAGATATATCTGTCAAATCCGCCGGCTCTGCTCCTTGCGCGGAATGATCCCCGGCTGTCCCTTCTGCCGGCGAAATGAATTTGCAATGTTGTAGTTCGCTCGAAACGATGGGCGATTTGCTTTGCTGGCTGTCCGATTACGGACAACGCTTTTCGGCAGCGGACAAAAGGGCGCCGTCCGTGTGGCAAATCAAGAGCTAAGCTGTTGAAATGACATACGCTCGTCGGCGCCTGCACCGGAATTGAAATTGCCAACTGTCATCGCATGGACACGCTGCTTCAGGACGCGAAATACGGTATCCGCCTCCTCGTCAAGAGTCCCGCCTTCGCACTCATTGCGGTGCTGACGCTCGCATTAGCGATCGGTGCAAACACCGCGATCTTCAGCGTCGTGAACGCGGTGTTGTTGCGCAAGTTGCCCTACGCCGAGCCGAACCGCCTGGTGAGGCTGTACGAGGAGCGCACCAAGGAAAACGTACAGCGCAATCCCGTAGCTCCTGCCGATTATCTCGACTGGCGCGCGCAGAATGGCGTCTTCGAGAGCATGGCGGCTTACGCGCCCGGTGGTTTCAGCATTTCCGGTGGCACCGGCCAACCGCAGTCCGTCTTCGGCGTCTATGGTTCGGCGGACTTGTTTCGCACCATGGGTGTCACACCCATCCTCGGCCGGGGCTTTGCATCCGATGAGGACCAGCCGGGACACGATACCGTGGTCGTGATCAGCTCCGGCTTGTGGGAGCGCATGTTCGCCGCCGATCGTAATGTAATCGGCCGCAAGGTCATGCTGGACGGCGCGCCGGCCACCATCATCGGAGTGATGCCGTCGAAGTTCGTCTTTCCTACTTCCGATTTCCAGCTGTGGACGCCTCTCGTCTTTTCCGCAGAGCAGGCTGCCAATCGAGGCATGCATTCCTACGACGTCGTCGCCCGGTTGAAACCCGGGATATCGCTAGCCCGCGCGCAGGGCGACATGAAGGCCATCGGTGCCCGCCTCGAAGCCGCACACCAGGACACCAACGTTGGTCATACCGTCAACGTCTTCCCGCTCTATGACGAGGTGGTGACGGATGTTCGCCGTCCTCTGCTCGTCCTTCTGGGCGCTGTGGGACTGGTGCTATTGATCGCCTGCGGCAACGTGGCCAACCTGGTGCTGGCGCGCGACTCCGCACGGATTCGCGAGTTCGCCGTACGCGCGGCGTTGGGTGCGGCGCGATCGCGCATAATCCGCCAGTGCCTCACTGAGAGCCTGCTGCTGTCGTTGCTGAGCGGCATCCTCGGCATGCTGCTCGCCAGCTGGGGTATCGGTGCGATCTCCGCGCTGCTGCCGAAACACATCCTTCCCAGCGAAGACATCCGGCCGGACCGCATCGTGATGGGCTTTTGCATCGGGCTATCGCTCCTGACCGCCTTCGTTTTCGGCCTTGTGCCCGCTTTCTCGGTGCAGCGCAGCAGTGTGAACGAACCACTGAAAGAAGGTGCGCGCGGCACATCGAGCTCGCTCGGGCTCTTCCGCTTGCGAGGAGTGCTGGCGGTCGTCCAGGTCTCGCTGGCGCTGACGCTGCTCAGCGGCGCGGGGCTGCTCATCCGGAGCTTCCTGCGAGTCCAGCGCGTCGACCCCGGATTTGAGACTTCCAGTGCCGTCACCTTCGGCGTGAGCCTGCCCGACACCCGGTACAACAAGCCCGAACAGAGGAGCGACTTCTACCAGAAATTGTTGGAGAACGTTGCGACGCTGCCGGGAGTCACGTCGGCCGGAGCGATCAACTTTCTGCCGGTCGGAGGAGGCGACGCCCGGCGTGGCATCTGGGTGGAAGGACGCGATCCGGGACCGGAGCCCACGCGTGCTCATCCGCGCGTCGTGACCGCCGGGTACTTCTCTACCATGCAGATCCCCATTCGCCGCGGTCGCGCGTTCACCGAAGCGGACCGCCGTGGTGCACCTCTGGTCGTGATGGTGAACGAAACCCTGGTCCGGCGTTTCTTCCCGGGCAGAGATCCGCTGGGCAAACATCTCGCCCTTGGCGGCGATACCACCCGGCAGTTCGAGATCGTCGGAGTCGTCGGGGACGTCAAGCACTGGGGCCTGGAGAACCAAGTCAATCCGGAGATGTACTTCTCGATGTTGCAGACGTCTCCGTATCAGATGTCGATCATCGTTCGCAGTGCGGGCGACCCGGAATCGCTCTCCACGCCCCTGCGCAAACTGGTGACCTCACTCGATCCCGAGTTGCCGGCAGCGACGGTCACCCCGCTGGAAGACGTAGTCAGTGAATCGGTGCGCCCACGACGCTTCAACACGATCCTGCTCGGCACATTCTCCGGGATTGCATTGCTGCTGGCGGTCATCGGTGTGTACGGCGTGATCTCCTACGCCACCGCCCAGCGCACGCGAGAATTCGGCATTCGCATGGCCCTGGGCGCGCGCGCCCGCGACGTTTTCCACCTCGTCCTCGGCTCCGGTATGGCGATGGTCGGAGTTGGCATTGTGTTGGGCCTGGCCGGAGGCTTGGCCGCGTCGCAGTTGCTGCGCAAGTTGCTGTTTGAAGTGAAGCCCTTCGACCCGGTTACCTACGCCGTGACCGCGCTGGCCATCGCTTCCGCCGCCGCCCTGGCGTGCTACCTGCCGGCACGGCGCGCGACCAGGGTCGAACCCCTGGAAGCTTTGCGCTACGAGTAATCCGCTTAAGACGGCGGTTCAGCCACCGAAAGATCGGTGGCTGAATTTTTTGTAGAAACGACGGAACCGCGGAATCCGCCTCCACGTATTGACATTCTATAGGAAGGCAGGTACTCTCCTATCGAAAGTCTATAGGACGGCCTATGAGCGATTCTCAGACCAATCTGCTGCAAGGCACGCTGGACCTGCTGATCCTGAAAACACTCACCTTGGGACAGCTTCATGGGCTTGGAATCTCGCGCCGCATCGAGCAGATCACGCGCGGGACCTTCCAAGTGAAGCCCGGATCCCTGTTTCCGGCCCTGCACCGCATGGAAGAGGCGGGCTGGCTGACATCCGAGTGGGGCGAATCGGAGAACAAGCGCCGGGCCAAGTATTACCGCCTGACCAGGACCGGCCAGAAACAACTCGGCGACGAGAAACAACAGTGGGAGCGCATCGCGGCGGCCATCGCGACGGCCCTGCAAGCGACGTAGAACGTTCAGAGTTCTACGATCCACGTTCTAAGTCTTTAGGCCTTTCGCAGAACGTAGAACGTAAAACGTAGAACCTGTTTTAGGGGTGAGGGGATGGCGCAATTTTCCAGCTATTTTCGTAATTGGTTCCGCAAGCGGCGCGTCGAAGGAGAGCTCGACGCTGAGGTCCGCGCCTTCGTCGACATGAAGACCGACGAGAACATCGCGCGTGGCATGTCCTCGCGCGAGGCGCGTCGGGCAGCGCTGGTGGAATGCGGCGGCATCGAGCAGGTGAAAGAGTCGGTTCGCGAAGTCCGCGCCGGAGCGCTGCTGGAGCAACTCGGACAGGACATCCACTTCGGGCTGCGCATGCTGCGCAAGAATCCCGGCTTCACGCTGGTCGCCGTGCTGACCATCGCCCTCGGCATCGGTGTGAACTCCAGCATCTTCGCCGTCTTCAACAGCGCCGCCCTCCGGCCTTTGCAGGTGCCCGATTCCAATCGCGTCGTCAGCATGTACGAAACCACGCACGGCAACGTGACGCGCATGATGCGCGGGGGGCCCAGCCTGTTTTCTTATCCCGAGTATCGCGAGTACCGCGACCGCAACGAAGTCTTTCAGGGCCTGGCGGCTTATATGCCGGAAGTGCGCGCGACGGTGGACGACGGCCAGACCACGGTCTCCGGCCAAGTCACCTCGTGCAACTACTTCGACGTCGCCAATGTGAAGCCTGCGATCGGACGGGGCTTCATGCAGTCGGAGTGCGCGGCGCAAGGGTCCGGCCCGGTAGTGGTGCTTAGCGACCGCATGTGGCGCGACAGCTATCAAGCGGACCCGGCCATCCTCGGGAAGACCATCCGTCTGAATCATGCGCCGCTGACGGTCATCGGCGTTGTCGGACCCGAGTTCCACGGTACCCATCTCATTCCTGCTGCTTTCTGGACCCCCGTCAGCAATCAGATGTCGGTGGTCCGGTCGGTGCGGGAAGACATGATCAACACCTGGGACTTCTGCGGCTTCGAGCTGTTCGGCCGTCTGAAGAATGACACATCGCTGAAGCAGGCGCGGGCGAACCTCGACGTCATCGCCGCCTCCATCGATAAGCGAACCCCCGGACGCACCACGCAGCTGACGGTCGATACCGCGAATTTCTTCGGCCGGCCTGACATGCGCGTGGTGGTTCTGGCGGTCGGCGCTGTAATCCTCACGGCCGTAGGGCTTGTCCTGTTGATCGTGTGCGCGAATCTCGCCAACCTGATGCTGGCGCGCGCGGCGGCACGTGTGCGCGAAGTCGCAGTACGCCTCGCCGTCGGCGCCTCGCGTGGCCGGTTGATCCGACAGTTGCTGACGGAAAGCCTGCTCATCGCCATGCTCGGCGGGATGCTGGGCCTGGCGGTTTCGCTGTGGTCGGAGCAGGCGTTGGTGCAGTGGGTCATCTCGAAGGTGCCCGACGCCGGCGATGCCCCGATCCTGAACCTCACCCCTGATTACCGCGTCTTCCTTTACGCCCTGGCGCTGACGCTTCTCACCGGCCTTGCGTTCGGACTCGCACCCGCTCTGCAGTCCTCACGCGCCGACCTCAATATCGCGCTGAAACTGGACAGCGGTATTCCGGAACCACGGCGCAGGTGGATGCGTGGCCTGCTCGTCGGCGTCCAGGTCGCGACCTGCATGGTCCTGCTCATCTCCGCAGGCCTGTTGCTGCGAGGTCTGTACCACGCCCAGACCATCGACCCTGGTTACGAGATGAAGAACCAGGCCGTCATCACCTTCGACCTGCAGCGTGAGGGCTACTCCCTCCCCGAGGCGCAGAACTTCACCCGTACGATGTCGGAGCGTCTACGTGCTCTTCCGGGCGTGGAGAACGCTATTCCGATGTTCGGCGCGCCACTGGCCAACATGCGCGCTATTGGCATGTTCGGCAAAGCGGGCGATCAGCACAAGATTCCCATCGAACTCAACGTTGCCAGCCACGGGTTCTTCCAGTCGTTGGGCGTTCCTCTCGTTCGTGGACGTGACTTTACAGAAGCGGAAGTCAATAGCGGTGCCGACTTGGTGATCGTGAACGAATCACTGGCCAGGCAATTCTGGCCCGGAGAAGACCCCATCGGCAAACGTATCCATGGCATGGCGTTTCATCCCGAGAAGGACATGGAAGTCATCGGCGTCGCCAAAGACGTGCAGATGTGGGACCTGGGCAATGCCCGCAAGCCGTTCGTCTTCGAGCCGGCATCGCCTGCCATGATGCTGGAAGTGCGCACCATGCTCGTTCGCACCAGCGGCGACGCCCGCAACTCGATCGACGTCATCCGCACGGCCGCGCGTTCCGTCGACAAGGCCGCCAAGGTGGACGTGGTGACGCTTCAGAGCAATATCGAGGAGTGGGTGGCGCCCTCGCGCGTCGCCGCCGGACTGGCCGCCACTCTGGGCGGACTGGGATTGATGTTGTCCGCCATCGGGATCTACGGCACGGTCTCGTACACGGTCACGCGCCGGGTGCGCGAGATCGGTATCCGCATGACTCTCGGCGCCCGCAGCGGCGACGTACTGAAAGTCATCCTCCGGCGCGCTCTGCGACCCGTGCTCTACGGTGTCGCCGTGGGCATGGTGCTCTGCATCGCCGTTGGCCAGTTGCTGCGCTCCGTGCTATTCGGCGTCAGTCCCCTGGACCCGATCGCCTTCTTGTCGGTAGCGATGTTTCTGTTCCTGGTTGCTTTGGTCGCTTGCTACCTGCCCGCGCGCCGGGCGCTGAAAGTGGATCCCATGACGGCCATTCGGAACGAGTAGTCGATGGAGGAAGCTGCCATGTCGCCGATCTTTCGCAATCTCTTTCGCAAGCAGCGGGTCGAGCGCGAACTCGACGACGAGGTCCGCTCCTTCGTCGCCATGAAGACCGAAGAGAACATACGAGCTGGCATGTCGCCGGATGAAGCCCGCCGCGCGGCACTCGTCGAGTCCGGCGGCATCGAGCAGGTCAAAGAGGCGGTGCGCGAAGTCCGCGCCGGTGCACTCCTGGAACAACTGTGGCAGGACCTTCGCTTCGGTCTGCGCATGTTGCGCAAGAATCCCGGTTTCACCCTGGTCGCGGTGCTGACGATCGCGCTTGGCATCGGCGTGAACGCTGGGATCTTTGCGCTCATTAACGCTGTCGGTATGCAGCCCTTGCGCGTGGAAGATTCGCAGCGCGTGGTCTCGGTCTACCAGGTCTTTCACGGCAAGTACGGCCGCAACACGCACGGGGAGTCGAGCATGATGTCGTACGCGGAATACCTCGACTACCGCGACCACAGCGATGTCTTCAGCGGCTTGATGGTATTTACGCCCTTCGTGCGCGGATCGTTCGCGGTCAGCGGCCGCGAGGTCCTCGGCCAGCTCGCATCGTGCAACTACTTTGACGTACTGCGCGCGCCCATGGCGATGGGCCGCGGCTTTCTCGCTTCCGAGTGCTCCGCGGAAGGCAGCGACGCCGTCGTCGTCCTCAGCGACGCGGCCTGGCGCAACGAATTCGCCGCCGACCCCGCGATCGTCGGCAAGACGATCCGTGTGAACCGCCAGCAGTTGCAGGTCATCGGCGTCACGGCGCCGGGCTTCACGGGTGTGGACCTGCTGGCAGCTACTTTCTGGGCGCCGTTGACCATGCAACGTGCCATCGAGGGTGGCGCGGAATCGCGCCTCGCCGACTCGAACCTGAGCTGGCTGGTCATGATGGGCCGGCTGAAAGATGGAGTAACCATCGACCAGGCCCGCGCTCAGCTAGCCGTTATTGCCTCGCGCATCGACCGCCAGTATCCCGGCCGGGAAACGCGTCTGCGCATCGGCACGGCTTCTCTGCTCGATACGCCGGAGGCGCAGCAGGTCGTACTAGGTGTCGGCACCGTTCTGCTGCTTGCCGTTGGCATGGTGCTGCTGATCGTCTGCGCCAATGTCGCGAACCTGATGCTGGCTCGTGCGACCGGCCGACGCCGCGAGTTTGCCGTCCGACTCGCTGTGGGCGCGGCCAAGGGCCGGATCTTACGGCAACTGCTCACCGAAAGCCTGCTGCTCTCGTCCCTCGGTGGCATGCTTGGACTGGTGATCGCGATCTGGGCCTCGAAAGTAGCGGTGCTCCTGATCCTGCGGAATCTTCCCGCCGCCGCGCCGGCTCTGGCACTGCAAGTCCACCCGGATTTCCGCGTCTTCGCCTACGCCTTCGCTCTGGCACTCCTGACGGGCATCGCTTTCGGTCTGGCGCCGGCACGGCAGGCGATTCGCCTCGATGTCAACCACGACCTGAAACGCACGTCGATGGATCCAGATACTGATTCCGGCCGCAAGACCTTGATGCGCCACATGCTGCTTGGCGCGCAGGTGGCCTTCTGCGCATTGCTCCTCATTGCGGCGGGGTTGCTGCTGCGCGGCATGCAGCACGCGCAGGTGCGCGATCCCGGCTTCCGCATGGACCACGTCGCGGTGGTCTCGATGGACCTGAAAGCCGCCGGCTACACTCCCGAGCGCGCCGTCGTCTTCCATCGTCGTCTTGCCGATACATTGGCCGGTATGCCGGGAGTCCAAGGCGTCGCCACTACAACGATCACGCAGATCTCCGGTGGACGACGCTCCGAACAGTTCGCCATCCCGAATCACGGCGAACGCAATATCAACAACACCCAGGTGTCGCCTGGCTACTTCGAACAGGTCGAGATTCCGATCGTCCGCGGCAGGAATTTCACGGCCGCGGAAGCGTCGTCCGCAGCGCGCGTGGCGATCGTCACCGAATCGACCGCCCGCGCACTCTGGCCCGGCGAGGACCCGGTGGGCAAGCACGTCGTTTCCTTGCCCAGCACGGACTTCGAGGTCGTCGGCGTGGTGAAAGACACCGACACTGTCCACCTCGGGCGCTCCGATGAGCCATTCATCTACGAACTCGCGGCCAACGAGGATTACGTCGGTAGTCAGGTGCTGGTACGGAGCGCGGTCGATTTCGCGGCGACCGCTGGTACTATCCGCACCGCTGTGCGCGATGTCGATCCCGAATTGCCCGTGCAGATCGCGCCCCTCTCCGACAACCTGGAGTTGTTCTTCGCGCCCTCGCGCATCGGCGTCGGCTTCGCCGCGCTGATGGGCTTGCTCGCGCTGGCCATCGCGGCCATCGGGATCTACGGCACCGTGGCGTATGCGGTCGGCCGGCGCACCCGCGAGATCGGCATCCGCATCGCGCTCGGCGCTCGTCGCAAAGAAGTCGTCGGCTTAGTGGTGGGGAACGTCATGAAACCCGTACTGACCGGCGCTTTTCTGGGACTGGCGGGTTCCGCGGTCGTCTCTCAATTGCTGACCATCCTGTTGTTCGGGATGAACCGCTTCGACCCTTGGGCGTATGGCGGTGTCATCGCGTTCCTCTTCTCCGTTGCGTTGCTGGCCAGCTACATCCCCGCCCGCCGCGCCTTGAAGATCGATCCGATGACCGCGATCCGCAACGACTGAGTACTAAGGCTCTGGGCTCTGGACTTTGGGGATTTTCCTTTGCCCTTGGCCCTTGCCCCTCGCCCCCCGCGCCCCTCGCCCCTTGTTCCTAGTCCCTTGTCCCTTGTCCCTTTCCTGCGACCTTTCTTCGGGTAAGTTCATCTATTAAACATCCCCAAAAACATATGGACCTTATCGTTTACTCCTCCAACTGGTGTCCCGACTGCCGGGAAGCCAAGCGTTTTTTGGCCAAACACAACATCTCTTACCGTGAGATCGATATTGAAAGAACGCCCGGCGCCGCCGAGGAGGTCATCCAGCGCACCGGCAAGCGCGCCATTCCGCAGTTCGTCATCAACGGCACCTGGGTGCAGCCCTATAGGCCCGGGGAAGGCTTTCTTTACGAAGAGATGAGCAAGCTCTTGGGCGTCGCCGAAGAGGCTTAGTGTCTTTCCGGATACAGAGCCGCCGAGATGTCTCGGCGGCTGTCCTATTTTGGCGTTACTGTTGTCACCAGCGGCTGTGACGTCGGGCATCTTCCCCGGGAGCTTGGGAAACCAAGATGATGTAGGCAATCTTAAGCGGCGCACCGTGGGGTAACGCCGCAAGGCCCGAGGCCGCGTGGGTAAGAACCGATCAGTCGCGCGCATCGGGCGGCGCATGCTGCCCGCCACGATCCTGGCCGCGGCGCTGCTTTCCGGCGGCGTCGCTCTCCATCACAACTCCGTCCGCTCGCAGCAGACCAACGACATGCTCGCGCAGCTCTCCGCCGAGGTCAGCCGCCTCTCGCAGGAGCAGTCGATGCCCGCCGTCGTGGTCGCGCGTCATCGTTCGTCCATCTGCTACATCTACGCCCTGTACGCGCTGAATCCGCCCGCCGCTCGCGGCTTCCTGCGTCCTGTGCGGACGCGCGTCTCGGGGACCGGCTTTGTCGTGGCCGACGGCATCATTGCGACGAACCGGCATGTGGTCGAGCCCTGGTACGACGACGACGAGGACGCGGCGCAGATCAAGCTCGGGTTCACACCGAAGCTGGAAAAACTCATCGCCTTCTTCCCTGATCTCGCCAAATCGGTAGACCTCCGCGTCGAAGCGGTCTCGCACACGCACGATCTTGCCGTGGCGCGCTACGTTCCGACGCAGGATACGGCCGGGTTGCGTCCCCTGCCCTTGGCGGAAGCTCCCGCGGTACCGGGTGACGCGGTGGTTGTGGTGGGATATCCGATGGGTGTCACGGCCATGTTGGCCAAGTCGCCGCGTAAGGTTTACAAGCGCCTGGCCTATTCGCACGAGACTATCGACATCGCCAGCGACCTGGCCCAGCACTATCTCATCCGCCCCTCGGCGACATACGGTCATCTCGGCGACGTCGTGGAAGACAAGCTGATCTACGACGCGCCGACGGCGCAGGGGGGCAGCGGCGGTCCCGTGTTCAATTCGCGCGGGCAGGTGATCGGCGTGAATTCAGCCTACATCGACGGCTTCGCAGGTGGCACTCTTGGCGTTTCGGTTGCCGCGCTGAAGCCTCTTCTCGCGCTAGCACAATCGCCGTCGCGAAAAGTCCCGACCGCGTCTCTGGATGGACTTCCCCAGTCGGATCCTGGTGTGGGCGTACTGGTTGGCGACGTCGGTCCGGAAGACTGAATTCCTATCTCGCAAAGCGCTTGAGCCATCCCGGCTCGCGGACATGCTCTTCTTCCAGTCGCTTCAGGCGCGCCTGCATCACGCCGCTGCGCCCAAGATATCCCACTAGCCTGTGTCCATCTTCGCGGGAGACGACGGGTAGCCGGCCGATGTCATTGCGCAGCATCTTCTCGGCAGCGTCGGAAAGCAATTCGTCGGGATAGGCCACGATCAGGGTCATGCTCCCGGCCTCTTTCACCAGCATCTTCCCCGCCGGATCCTCTTCGAGCGCACGCAGCACGTCGCCACGCGTGATGATGCCGATCAGCTTCGCGTCTTTGTCAACGATGGGCAGGCCCTGATGGTGCGCCAGCGGGCCGCCGTTGGCGATCATCTGGCCCAGCTCTCCAATGCTCAGATCGTCGCGGACGGTCGTGACGTCCTTGCTCATGGTTTCGCTGACGCGAACCTGCTGCAGGATGTCGGGCTCGTAGTCCTGGTGGATGTGTACACCGCGCCGCGCCAGTTTCTCGGTCATGATCGAGGTGCGCATGAAGGTCATGGCGATGCCGTCGGCGATGACGCAGACCAGCATCAGCGGCAGCACGGCGTTGTAATCCTGCGTGATCTCGAAGGCGAAGATGATGAAGGCAAAGGTCGCCCGCGAGGCCGCCCCGAAAACGGCTCCCATGGCCACCAGGGCAAACGCTCCCGGCGAGAGGTGCGAACCGGTGATGGAGTTCAGGACGATCGCAAAGACCCCACCCATGGCGGCACTCGACATGAACATCGGTGCCAGCAATCCGCCCGACGTTCCCGACCCCAACGACACCACCAGCGCCAGCGCTTTGAAGACCATCACCAGCACCAGGATCTTGAGGGGAAGGCTGTTATTGAGGATGCCGGAAATGGTGTCGTACCCGACGCCGAGCACGCGCGGGACAAAGTAGCCGATGATGCCGAGACCGAGCCCGCCGATCGCCGGCCACCACATGTCATCGATCGGCAGCTTTTCAAACTGGTCCTCCACCCAGTACAGCAGCTTGCTGAAGCCGACCGCGGCGAATCCACAAGCGATCCCCAGCAGCACATAGGATGGCAGGGCGTGGGGAATCCCGAAGTCGACGTCGCCCACTCTGAACATCTGCCCCGGGCCCATCAACACCAGGTGGACGCTGGTCGCGATGGTACTGGCGATCACCAGCGGGATAAACGAACGCGATTTGAATTCGAACAGCAGCAGTTCGATGGCGAGCACGACGGCCGCGATGGGCGTATTGAACGTCGCGGCCATGCCCGCCGCGGCGCCGCACGCGAGCAGCACTTTGCGCTCGGCGGCGGTGACGTGGAAGACCTGTCCGACCAGCGAGCCCATGCTGCCACCGGTCTGAATGATCGGGCCTTCAGCGCCGAACGGCCCGCCGGTTCCGATGGCGATGGCTGCCGAGATCGGCTTCAAGATCGCCACCTTCGGTTCGATCCGGCTGCGGCTCAACAACACCGCTTCCATCGCCTCGGGAATACCGTGCCCGCGTATCTTGCGCGAGCCGTATTTCGCCATCAGTCCGACAACCAGCCCGCCGGCGGCCGGGATCACGAAGATCCACGCGCGGAACGGTGTCTCCATCGGGCTGACAAAGGCGAAAGACCAGCGATGGAAATAGAAAAGGTTGGTGAAGAGTCCGATGAGGTTGTAGAGCAGGTAGGCGATGATGCCGGCCGTTGCGCCGACCGCGGCGGCCAGCAGCGATATCAGCGGCATACGAAAACGGCCGGCGCCGGGCACGAATGTGGAAGCCGGTTTTTCGCCAAATGCCCGAGGGGGCTTGGGCCCCAATGTCATCCTGTGCGACTCCTACGCGGTCTACGCCCTGCCATCTCGCCTTCCGGGAGTTCGACGTCCCGGAGACTCCGTTTGAGCGCCGCTACCAGGGAAGGGGCGATCTCGCGGTACTCGGAGCGATGATTCAGGGCCAATTCCTGGAGCAGCCGATCGCCCTTGGGAGTCAGTTCGAGCAGAACCTCCCGCCGGTCACTCTCGCTCCTGCGTCGTCGGATCAGGCTGCGGCGCGCCAGCCGGTCCACGAGCTCTACCGTACTGTGATGCTGGATCTGCAATCGCTCGGCGACGTCTCCGATCCGCGGCCGCTCTCCGTCCGGCAATCCCTTGACTGCCAGCATGAGCTGGTACTGCTGCGGCTCCAGTCCGGCCGCCCGCGCGGTATGTTCGCTGAACCTCAGGAAACGCCGGATCTGGTACCGGAACTCCGCCATCGCCCGGTAATTAGGTTGGTTATTGTTATTGGCACGTGGACTCATGACCTCACCCCTCAATCGTATCACGATGTATTGTTTGCAGCTGGGCAACGACTCTGGCGTCAAGGAACGCCGGTCTCAGCAGCGACGGGGGGTGTCCGTAAGTACGGAAGGTCCGGAAGGTTCGGCGAAGTCCGGCGGCGCCTCGGCTACCAGGGGACGGGAGGGCACGACCGGAGGAAGGACAAGCACGGCAACTGCCGCTTTATGTGCCGATTGCAAGCGCAACGGCAGGGCGTACTGGGCCATGCTGATGGGTGAGGTAGGATCGTCGGCGTAAGAGCCTCCCGCGGTGCACAGGTCCTCGGTGAGCCAGCTGAAACCCAGGCTCACAGCCGTGATCAGGACCACCACCAAAATGAGCTTTCGCGCCAATGATTACCTCGGGATGGGACACATTTTTGCTGGCTACTCTATCTGCCATATCTGCGGGTGTCAATCACACCTAAGTGTGCTTCCGTCCCGAGCCGGAGTTCCAGGCACGGCCGCTTGGCCGCATTTACAATTGCTGGTTCCCAAGGAGGACGCCCTCAGTGATCGCGCGCTACACCCGCCCCGACATGGGACGCATCTGGAGCGATGAGAACAAGTTCCGGCAATGGCTTGCCGTTGAGATTGCCGCCACCGAGACCCTCGCAGAAGCCGGCATCGTACCGAAATCAGCGGCCAAAGTCATTCGCAGCAAGGGCGATTTCGAGGTCGCGCGCATCCATCAGATTGAAGCCGAGGTGAAGCACGACGTCATCGCCTTCACCACGGCGGTCGCGGAAAAAGTCGGCCCTGAATCGCGCTGGCTGCACTACGGCCTGACTTCAAACGACGTCGTCGACACGGCGCAGGCCCTCCAGATCAAGGCAGCATCGGAATTGATCCTGGCCGGCATCGAGCGGCTGCGCGACGTGCTGCGCAAGCGCGCTTTCGAGTTTCAGCACACGCCGCAGATCGGCCGCACCCACGGCATCCACGCCGAACCCATCACGTTCGGGTTAAAACTCGCCAACTGGTACGCCGAGATGACGCGCAACCGCGACCGCTTCGCCGGCGCCGCCGAAGATATGCGCGTCGGGAAGTTCTCGGGTGCGGTCGGCAACTTCGCGCATCTGGAACCCGAGATGGAGGTCGCCATCTGTGACCGTCTGGGTCTGCGCGTCGATCCCATCACCACCCAGGTCATTTCCCGTGACCGCCACGCCCATTACGTCGCGACGCTGGCGGTGATCTGCTCCAGCCTCGACAAGATCGCCGTCGAGATCCGCCACCTGCAACGGACCGAAGTTCGCGAAGCCGAGGAGTATTTCAGCGAGAAGCAGAAGGGCTCCTCGGCCATGCCGCACAAGCGCAACCCGGTCACGCTGGAGCAGATCAGCGGCCTCTCCCGCGTGGTGCGGGCGAATGCTCAAGCGGCGTTCGAAAATGTCGCCCTCTGGCACGAGCGCGATATCTCGCACTCCTCCGTCGAGCGCGTCATCCTGCCCGACTCGACCATCCTCACCGACTACCTGCTCGACAAGACGGCTACGCTGGTCGAGCGCATGTTCGTCTATCCCGAGCGCATGCAGAAGAACCTCGACAGCACTGGCGGCCTCGTCTTCAGCGGTCAACTGTTGCTCGACCTCGTCGAGAACGGCGTGCTCCGCGAAGACGCGTATCGCATCGTTCAGCGCAACGCCATGCGCGCATGGCAGGAAGGGCTGAATTTCCGCGAACTGATCTACGCCGACCCGGAGATCGCAGGCCGCGTGCCGAAAAAACAGATCGATCGGGCGTTCGACTTGAAGCGGCAACTACGGAATGTCGACCAGATCTTCGCCAGAGTGTTCGGCGATCTGAATCCGTCTTCCACAACGAAAGTTGTCGCGCGCAAGGCGAGATCGAGGTAGCGCTAGTCATTTTTCTTTGGCTGGGTCAGGAAAGTACTCGCGCCAGAGCTTCACCGTGACACGAGACGGCATTTTCGCGGTTGGAAATCTCGATTCAACCAAGTTCCGGCAGTTCTAACCTCTCCGCCCTGTCTTGGTCACTTTTCGGATGATCGCGTTGTATGCGGCGGTCGCCGCGCCCAGCCGCTGCAACGGACGGAAGAACATTGAACGCAGGAAACGCTTGCTGACGCGGCCCTTCAAATACGCTTCGTAGAGTTGTGTGCCCAGCATCTGGCCGAGCCATTCGGTCACGAACTCGGCTTTGTCGCCGGTGTAATGGAAGGCTTGCTGGATCAAGTCGGGCGTGTCGCGATAATGGCGGTGATTGACCTCGTAGTCCTTGTGCAGGACGAGAAAATCGATGAGCTCCATGTACTCGCGGTAGCTGTAGATGGTCTTGCCTTCGATCTCTTCTCTCGGTTGAGCATACAGAGGATACAGGTCGGACTCGCGCACTGGCGGCCGCGAGGGACACAAGATCTTCGATCCGAAATACGCGATGGCGACGTCTAACACTCCGGCGTAGAAAGCGTCTTCCACGGAAGGCGCGAGTTCGCCGTCCATCCGCCGCAGCAGCGTTCCCTGGCAGGCCCGGTGGACAAAGCGCGTGACGGCGCCGGCGATGCGCTCAACCGCGAAGTCCGTTGCAAAGATGGCGTTGACCGGCGCCACGTGACATGCGCCGCGCGTCTGCACGCGCTCCAGGATCCTCTTCGCTTCTGTTTCGCTGATTCCCTTGCGCCGCAACAGCCGCAGCAACTGCTCCGCCGACGGGCGGCAGCACACCTCGGGCAGCAAATCCACCAGGTACCGCGCCTGGAACAGGTTCGATTCCGCGTACTTGTCGATGTTGAGAAACCGCAGCAGCGCGTCGATCAGGTTATAAACGCTGGGCGCAAAGTCCGGCGTGGTGGTGCTGAAGCCACGCCAACGTTCGATGCACAGCCGGTAACTCTCGTACTTGTCGAGAGGTGTGGCGTTGAAGACGCAGAAGACATCATCCGTGACCCTGACCGCCGCCACGTGATCGCGATCTTCTCCGGCGGCCTTCCAGTACAGCGTGTCGACATTTTGGAGCAAGGTCAGCATTCGCGCGCTGGGAGCGGTTTTGCGCAAGATCGCTGGAAGGTGATTGGGCGCCAGGTGCGATTCCCCGAAGAGGACCAGCACGACGGCGTCGGGGTGTTCGCGTCGCATCTCCAGGACCTTCTCCGCCGCATGTCGATCTCGCGAGGCGATACGGCGCAAGTCGGTCCGCGGGGCGCAATCCAGGCCGTAGATCCTCTGCGCATGACGCCGCGCAGTGTGCAGCAACTCGCTATACGGCTCCCAGGCGTAGCCCCAGTCCACGTCGAAGCGCGTGCGTTCGCGTAGCTCTTCTTCGGAGATCTCGCCCGCCATCCAGTCATCGAGCAGGTACTGATGTCGCGCAAAGATCGCCTCCAGCCCTACGACAACGGGCCTGCCCTTGCCGGCGAGGTCTTCGATCACGTGGGTCAGGAACCGTTGCGAAGCAGGCAGTGCGTGATAGTCGCCGACGAGTACCACTTCGGCAGCGAGGAGCGAGCGTTCCAGCGCATCGGACGTCAGCACCGTCTCGTAGGTGCGGTAGGAATCGGCAAAATCGCGCAGATATCGCGTACGCCCCTTGGAGTCGGTGGCGCGGATCTCGCGCTCCACCTGGGCCAGTGCATGCAGCTGGGCGGCACTGCGGCGCAGGCGAAGTACGGTGTTCGAGCCCATGGCGATCTTACCTTTGGCGCATCGCAGCGGGCCGCCAAACGCCTGGCCTCGCTTGACTTCGCTGCGGTCCGTTCCTATTCTCACCCTTCTGGACAGGACACGCTGGAAGCACAATGTCCCGCCCTACTTAGACCGGATGCACTAAGTTAGATGCTATCTCCTTCACAAGCAGAGCCGCTGAACCTGACCATCGCGAGTACCGGGGCCAGCGGTTCCGAGTTCCTCAGGCAACTCCTGCTCATGGCCGAGCGGGACCGCCGGATAGCGACCGTCAACCTCATCGTCTCCGACAACGCCCTGCGCGTGATGGCCGAAGAGATCGGCATCCCCGGCCGCAATAACCTGGTCGCTCAGCTCATAGGCAAAAATTCGAAGAAGATCCGCCAGCAAAACAATGCCGATATCGGCGCCAACGTGGCCAGCGGCAGCTATGCAGCCGACGCCATGATCGTGATTCCCTGCTCCGTCGGCACACTGGGCCGTATCGCCGCCGGATGGAGCAACGCCTTGATCGAACGCGCCGCCGACGTTTGCCTGAAGCAGCAGCGCCCGCTCGTGCTCTGCGTCCGCGAAACGCCCCTCCACAAGATCCACATCCGCAACATGTACCGCGCCGCCGACGCCGGCGCCACCATCTTCCCGCTCATGCCCACCTTCTACAACAAGCCGAAGTCGGTCGAAGACATGGCGCGTGAGTTCGCCAACCGCCTCTTGGAACATCTCGGACTGCCCCAACAAGGCGCGTATCGCTGGAAGGGGATGTAGTGCTCAGTGCTCAGAAAAGATCAACCCAACGGTCCAATGATCTCCACGAACTTCGCGGATTGGATCGGGTTTCTTGATCCGCGTGGATCCGTGTCGATCCGCGGCAGATTTTGTTCTTCCTGAGCACTGAGCACTCTGCACTGAGCTTTTTCCTGCAAGTGACAAAACCGATGCTGTCACTTCGGATTCCCGCTTCTACTCTGAATTTGACAGCTTTTTTTGCTGTTTGTTAGATTGACAACAACACTGGGAAAGGAGGGGATCCAGCATACGATGAGTTCTGACATATGTTGCTACGGCTACAGTGAGGTGGCTGAGGCTTAGAGCGTCGCACGCTCTTGCTTCCAGAACCGACGTACCGTAAGTCCTTACCCAGCCAGGTAAGGCCGGTGGTTTGACGAAGGCGCGTAGGCGACGCCTTAGCCAATCCCAACAGCTAACCGACCCCCTGCGATTCCCCTGACGGGCGGATTCGCAGGGGGCTTTACTTCAAGTGCTAAGTGCCAAGTGCTTTGCTGATAACCTTCTTCGCCGTTTCGGCGATCTCGTAATCTATCAACTGGTCGAGCGTCACCCACTTCGCTTGCACCGCATCCGCTCCCGCTTTCAACTCTCCGCCCAGCAACCGGCACGCAAAATCGACCAGCACGTAGTGATATTGAACTCGCCCGTCCGCCTCGACGTGGATCGCGTCGAACACTTCCAGCACCTCGCCCGCTTGGACTCGAAGTCCTGTCTCCTCCAGCGCTTCTCGTTCGGCACACTGCCGCAGCGTTTCCCCGATCTCGAGCGCGCCGCCGGGCACAGACCACTGCCCTTTCAGAGGCTCGGATCCGCGCTGCACGATCACGACTTTGCCCTCTTGGACGATCACGGCGCCCACGCCCACCAGCGGCCGATCTGGATAGTCTCTCTTCATCCTGACAAATCAAAAATCAGAAATCAAAAATGATTTGACTAGTGTAACGGCGCAAATACAAAAGGCGCAGCGATCTATTGCTGCGCCCTTCTGTCGATATTGTTGTAATCCCTGACTACGAGAAGATCCCCCGCGGATTGAAGTCCGTCACCTTCCATCCCTTGCGGGTGCGTTCCATCTCGAACTTGATCTGCCCGATGCGCCGCTGCGGCGAACCGGTGGTCTTCGGAATCTCTTCCATCTCCCAGTCGACCAGCACCACGCCCTTGCTGCCCTCGATCGTGGCGTTGGAGATCCGGTAGTGCACGCGGAAGGAGTCGTAGCGCTGGAACATGGCTTCGATCTGGTCCTCGAAGCTCAGGTAGCCGCTCATCTTGTCCTGGTCGAAGGCGCCGAGCATCAGGCGCGAGCTGTGGCCCTCGAGCCCGTCGCGGATCTGCCCCAGGACATCGTTCGCCACCGCCTGCGAGAAGACCTCTGTGTTGACCTCGTCCTTGGGACCGCTGTCCTTCTTATCTTTCTTCTTCTTTTTGTCTTTCTTGTCCTTGCTGTCCTTGTCGGACTGGTCCTGCTTGGCCTTGTCGTCAGACGACTGGCGCGCGAAAGACAGGCCGGCAGCGATCGTCAGAGCGAGCAGTACCGCGAAAAGCTTGCGCATTAAGAACTCCCGGCGCAGAACGCGCCCTGCTACAGAGATGCCGTTCATTGTACCGGAGCTGCAGAACTTAGGTTCTAAGGCAAAAGCGCAAGGCCGGGTTACTTCCAGCCTTGCGCCTTGAGCCTTATGCCTTGGGCCTTTACATCCCCTGGACGTTGAGGATGATGAACACCGTGGTGTGCGTTTCATTGCCCGTGAGGTCGCCCGGAGCCGCCGCACCCGACGCGTCGCCCATGCTGCGCATGATCCTCGCCGCGCTGGCACGGAACAAGGCGCGGGCCTTGGCGTCGAGTTCGCCCGGATTGCGGACCGACTCCACGTTCACCATCGCCGTGCCGCCGTTGGCCAGCTGCACGGAGTAGCTGTGTCCGGAGAGTGCCGCCGCCTGACCGCTGTACCGCACCGCCGAACGCATCCTGCCGCGCTCGAAGGTCGTACCTACATCGCCGACGCCGGCCATGGTGTCGAAGCTCAACTGCGACTTGGCCAGGTCGGCGACCGTGATCTCCAGGTCAGCGCTGCCGCACGGCATGGTTCCGCCGCTCGACAAACGCAGCCCGACGCACGCGCCGTCTTCCAGCTCGATGAGGATGCGCTGCGAATTGCTCGCGACCGCGCTGCCGCCATTGTCAGCCGGAGCACGCAGGTTAAGGTGCGCGACAGAGGCCGACTTCTGCTGCGTCGACCTTTGCCGCGTGACATGCTGCGGATCGACGACCAGCGCTGCCTGCATCGCCATCGCGCCGCTCGCTGCGGGCTCACGCACCGCGTCTCGCGTGCCGCGAGTCGGACGGTCCAGACCGGCCGCTTGCGCGGTCCAGTTCAAGCCGCCGAGCACGGTCTTTCCGGCCGGTACGTCGAACGTATCGCTCGCAACGATCATGCCGTTGACTTGCAGCGCGACCGGCACTCCCGTCGCGTCAGCGTTGCCGGCGTTGCGCAGGCGGAAGCGCAGCTGTACCGTGTCGCCCACCTTGGGCAGCGACGGCGTGAAGCTGACATCGGACGCGCTGATCTGCACGTCGGCCATCGCTGAAAGTTCAGGAGCGCGCGCCGCCATGCTGCTGATCGGCCCGCCGAAGCCGGCCGCACTCTTGCTCCACGAGCCCTGCACACGGCTGGCGCCATTCGCGGAAGAAACCGCGCCGCAGAAGTTCTGGCCCGCCGACACGTCGAAGTAGAACGGGAAGTACTTCGTCGCCGTCGAGGTACCGTTGCTGATCGTGACCGCCAGGAAGTACAGCTGCACGCCGTCGGTCGCCGCGACGTTGGTGAGTGTCAGCGAAGGAGACGGGCTGTAACTGCCGCCGCCGAAGGTCGCCGTACCGCTCGGGTTCGAGAAGCTCAGCGGGCTGGCGCCGACCGGACCATGGTTGGCGTTCTCCCACTGCCAACTCAAGCTGGGCACGTTGAACCCGCCGCTGGCTTGCCAGCCAACGGTAAGCGTGAACGGTGTTCCACTCGCAACGGCCGTACACGAATTCGCGCCGGTGTTCGCCGTGATACTCAGGTCGCCGACGTTGAACAGCATCTGCACCTGCTGGCCCACTGGGTCGGGCGAGACCGATGCTCCCTGCCGCTCAGCCGAGCTATGCTGCACGCCGTTGATACCGATGGTGTAGCCGCTCGCCGGGCCTGCCTGGATGTTGCCATTCGGATCCATGTTCGCCGCTACGCGCAGCACCAGCGGCGTTCCCGTGGGGACGCTGTTGGTCGAGCCGAGCGGGGTCGTCTCCGTGTTGGTAGCATCATGGATCGCCAGGTCTGCTACGCCCGGGCAAGGCGCCGTGATCGGCGCGATGCCGATGAACGACGTGCACAGCATGTCCAGCGTGATCGAAACCTGTTCCGCCAGGCCGCCGTTGATCTGCAGCGCCGTGCCGGTGCTAGACGAGCATCCCGTACCCGTGCAGTTATTCGCCGACGAGGTCAATGTCGTCGCCACGCTCGACGTGGGTGTGCCATTCGAGACGTTCAGCCACACCGTCGCCTGGCGCCGCGCCGTCGGGACACCGTTGTCCAGCATCTGCACGATCACCTGCGCGAAGTAGGAGCCATTCTGCAATGTGTTGTTGGAAGTTTCCGCCGTAGCGGTAAAGAAGCCCGGGCTTCCGGGAGCGAAGTTGGTCAGGCTGATCGAAGTGCTCGCCTGTCCCGGCATGGCGTTGAACTGGTTCGCATTGAAGACGTAGTTCGCCGCGCCGTCCACCGCACCGGCGAAGGTCGCGCCCGTGGACCACGGAGACGGGAATTGTCCGGAGATGGTGATGGTGCCCGGGTTCTGCTGTGTACCCGGACCGTTCACCGCGAAGTGCCAGTTCGCCATCGCCACGGTCGACGTGAGCGAGTTGTTCGCGTAATTCGAGTCGCCCTTCAAGTCCGGATCGACTTTCACCTTGACGGTGCCACTCCCGCTGAACGGGGCGTCACCATGGACGTCCGGCGCAACGGCGTGGACCGTGACTTGTCGCGATCCGCCCGGCGCCAGCGACGTGCCCAGCGACGTGGAACCCGCGGGAATACCGTTGACGTCGATGTGCACCAGTTCGTTGCCGGCCGTGGCCAACCGGCCGTTGTTCTGCACCATCACGGCGTAGTCCACGCCCTGTCCGTCGAGCCATGGAGAACCAGTGCTGAAGGTCGCCGAGGGGGTCGCGCTCACTACTTGCAGGTCAGGCGAGGCGGCGATCACGTACAGCGTGTATGTGATCGAGAGGACCGGGTTGGTATTCGGCAACTGCGCGGTAACCACGAGCGGCGTAACGACGTTCGTGGCGGCGCTGGTCGCGGTAACGTTGAGGTCGAACGTGCCATTCGCCGGTACCGCCGTCGTCGGGTTCAGCGTGGCCGTGAAACCCACCGGGGACGTTGGCGCAACGATGGTCGCCGAGCCAGTGAATAGCGCGCCCGTGAATTTCAGGTTGACGGTTGTGGGCGTCGCCAGACCCCTCGGGATCGCGAGCGGATTGTTGGCGTCATTCACCAGCAGGGTGCTAGGCACGATCTGCGGATTGATGACCGAAACTGCCTGCGTCACCGAGTGCGGGACGCCGCGGTTCGTGCCCAGGACCGTCGCATTGAACGCTCCGGTCGCCGTGTTCGCGGCCGCGGTCACGGTGAAGACCTGGCTCGTATTATTCAGGTTGGCGGAAGTCGGGGAATACGTCACCCCCGCCGGACCACCCGAGATGCTGATCGGGATCGCGAATCCGGTCGTTCCCTGCACCGCCACCTGCACCGTCACGTTCTGCGTGGTCCCGGGCAGGATGTACTGCGGGTTGAGGGGCGTCAGCACCGTGATCGTGAAATCCGCAACGTCGAACGGCACGATCAGGAAATCGTCGGTCGTGGAGTTCTGCGGGATAGCGGTCGTCAGTTGCACCTTGCCGGTAAAGCTGCCGGGCGTCATGCCGTTGAAATCCACCGGGAGCGTTGCCGTGATGCTCTGACCTGCGGCCGGAGCGGGCACCGTCGCGGTCGGATTACCGCCGCCCTGGCACGACGTGGTGTCGTTCGGGTTCACCGGCGTGCACGACGCGGTCAGCGTGATGTTGCCAGTAGCTGACACGGTGCTGGTGTTCTGCACCACGACGACGAGGTTCGTCGTCTCGTTACGCTGCATCGCGTTCGCGCCGGTGTACGGCGCGGTGTGGTTCTGGAACGCGACGCTGATGACCTTGAAGTTCACCGGCGAGCCGACGATCAGACCTTGAACGGCCTGGTTAGCATTGTCGCAATGCGCTTCCGCCACGGTGCAGGATGGGTTCACCTGGGCCAGGACCTGGAAACTGGCGCCGATCGCTAGTGTGGCGGGAACATCCAGGCTCGCCTGCAACGTCACCGAGGCGCCAACGGCCATCGGCACCGGCAACGGCACGTCGACACCGTTCCCGATCGGCGTGCTGTTCGCATCGAGCAATTGGAAGTGAACGACTGTGTTGGCCGTGAAGTCCGCGCCGCCGATGTTCTGGATATTGGCGCTGAACATCTGCGGCCCGGTCGCGACCGGCGGATTCAGCGACGGCCCGCCGACGTAGCTTGGGAACACGCTGACCGCCACCAGGTCAGGTTGCGGTGTGTCCGTCACCGACGGACCCGGCAGCTGACCTTGCACCGTGCCGTTGTCGCCCTGGAAATCGGTGATGAACCAGCCCTTGCCCGGCGTGCGCGTCATGCGGATCGACAGCTGCTCCGTCTGGTTGAAGGCGATGGCCGGGTTCTGCTTGTAGGTGTAGTTCTGTACCCAGTCGGCGCGCACCGTCGCTTCGTTGCAAGTGATCGCCGCCTGCGAAACGCGCGGGTTGATCTGCATCGACGCCAGTTGCGGGAAGGTGTTGCGCACGTTCTCCGATAGCGCCGTAAAGCCGGTGAACGCCGTTTCGTCGAAGAATCCCAGGAAGTTGGTCGTCTGCAGCGTCATGTATGACTGCGCCAGGCTGCGGACGCGGGTCGCCGGATCGTCATAACCGGCCGGCAGCACGTGGACCTTCACATCCATCGCGGAGCTTCGGTTCTCCGTGTCCGTGACAGTCACGCGTGCGACATAGTCATTCGGTTGCAGGTTGCAGGTCTGGAACTGGAAGTCGGAAGTCGATGACTGGTACCCCGTCAGTGCGTTGCAACCGGCGGTGGCGTTGCCGGGCAACGGCACGCCCGTCTGCGCCGGCTTGTACGACGGATCGCACAACATCCAGCGGTAGGAGACGATGCTGGCACCGCCCTGTCCCTTGGAGCTGGACGCATCGATCGCCGCGATTCCCGCGCCGCCGAAGGCCGCGCCCACGTCGATCGAGCGCTCCGCGCCGTTCACCTGTGGGATCGGAACGTTGCCCGCCGACGTGATCTGCGACATCCACGTCTGCTGCGTCTGCGCGATGCCGGTATTGGCCGCCGCCACTGCCGTATCCAGGTTCGTACGGATCTGCTTGAACGTGTCGCCCAGCGAAGCGTTGAGCGAATCGAAGATCGCCTTCACCGCCTGGTTGAACTGGTCGTCGGCAGCTCCATCCGGATGGCGCTGCAATAAGGACTGATACGCCGCGTCATACTGCGAAGTAAACGTCGTTCCGGCGGCATTGACGGCTTCATTGATCTGTCCGACCGCCGTATTGATCGCGGTCTGAACCCCGCCGATCTGGCTGTTGAACGAGTCCGACGCGCCGCTGATGTTGACGTTTGCCGAGTTTGCCTGCTGCAGCTGCTGGATCGCCTGGTCCGCGGCCTGCTGCAAGTTCGCCAGGTAAGCACTCAGTCCTCCGGCCGTCGTAGACCCTTCCACTCCGAACAAATCAAGATAAGGTTTTTTGAGATCGCCTCCGACCGCCGTAGGCGGTGCCAGCACGGTGAATACCGCAGCCGAATCCGCGCCGCTCGTCTTGGTCAGGTGGATGGTGCGCGGGCCGGGCGCTGCGTCGTTTGCGATCACTACGTGCACCGTCACCGTGGCATCCGTCGGCGTACCCGAGAGTGAAACCGTTACCCCGCTGCTGCTCGGACTGACGCTGACGCTCTTCACGCCGCCCAGCTTCGTGCCGGTTAAAGCGGCATCGATCGTCGCTCCGGGCAGTGCGCTCAATGGCGACATCGCCGTGATGATCGCCGGTTCCGTGTCCTGGATCATCTGTTGGATCTGTTCCGGCGTCGCGTTCTGCGGGATGCTCGGAGGTTTGCCGGGGGTGACTGTTGTCGTCAAGCCGGGCGCGCATTGCACGCTGCCGGCGATGTTGGGATCGGAGTTCGAAACCTGGACTAGTCCCGAGATACAAACGAAAACGCTGCCGCCTGCCGAAGACGAATCGATGCCAAAGTCGGTGCCGATGACGCCGGCGACCGCCGTCGGAGTACGTAACTCGAAGCTGCCGCCCTGGCGCGTGACTTTCGACACTTCTGCGCGGATGCGGCCATAACCCATGGACAGCGCCGTCTGCTGCGTGCGCGCATCATGCTTCAGCACGCGCAAGTCGGCCTGCGAACCGAGCGAGAGGATGGACTGGTCATTCAGCGTGATGCGGGCGCGTCCGCCGCGCTCCGTGCGGATGAGGTCGTTCCAGACGATCTCGTCGCCCTTCTTGGCGTCGGAGACGACCTTCTTTTGGCCCGCGCCGCGCTCGATGTGCGCGATCGGAAGCAGGGCGGAAATGCTGCCCGCCTTCTCCGCTTTCGTCGGCGCCGGTGCCGGCGCCGGACCCGCAGCCATCGCGGCCGGTACCAATCCCATCAGCAGGATTGCAACTTTCAACACTGCCAGTCGTTGCTTCGTGATCATCTCTCTGCCCTTCATGTGGAGCACGCAGGCTTGCCCCCGCGCCACCCCTTTGGCCCTTCGTAACATGTTCTAACGGCCCTATAGCCCTGGAAACTTACGCCGGTAACCGCCCCCTACTTACGTGCGGCTGCAACCAAACGTAACCGAACCAAATGATTGATTCCTAACCACTTACTTCAACTACTTCTCTTTCGCTACGAACACGCCGTCCCAGTTCGGGTCCGGCACTTCCACCAACTTCTTATGCGAACGCTTCAGGAACGTGTGCGACGGCCCGTCGTCGGGGTACCGCGACAATAGCGCCTCGAACTTCTGGATCGCCTCGTCCCATGCTTGCCGGTAATAAGCGCCACAAGCATCGTTCCATCGCGACGTCAGGTCTGCATACTTGTTGGCGTCCTTCGCGAACGCCATCAGCTCGTAGATCTTCACCGGCTTGAGCTTGCCCTTGACGCGGATGCGGTCGAGATCGCGGCAGACGTAATGGTCCTTCACCGAGGCGTACGTGAACTCGCTGATGATCCTCGCGGTGTGGTACTCCTTGTTCTGCCCTTCCAGGCGAGACGCCAGGTTGACGTGGTCGCCCATCACCGTCCATGCGAAACGGCGGTTTGAACCCATGTTCCCGACGTTGACCTGACCCGTATTGATCCCGATGCCGATCTCGAGCGGCTTCTTGCCCTCGACTTCCCACTTCAGGTTCAGCTCTTCGAGGCGCGCGCTCATATCGAGCGCCGCGGCGCAGGCGCGGACCGCATGGTCTTCCTGCGGGAAGGGCGAACCCCAAAAGCCCATCAGCGCGTCGCCGATGTACTTGTCCAGCGTTCCCCAGCGCTTGAAGAGGATGTCGGTCATCTCGCCCAGGTATTCGTTGAGCAAGTGGACGAGTTGGTCCGGCGTGAGACCTTCGGCGATCGTTGTGAAGGAGCGGATGTCGCTGAACATGATGCTCAGCTCCTTCAACTCGCCACCGGTCTTGAAATACTTCTTGGGGTTCTCTTCGATGAGGCGGATGACGCCCGGCGATACGTAGCGCTCGAAGGTGCGCCGAACCTTTCGCTTCTCGCGCTCTTCGAAGACCATGCGGAAGCTGGTGATGGCGCCGTAATTGACCACCAGCGTCCCTGCCGGGATCACGACGTACAGCCACATCCCCCAGTGCGAGAACGCGAAGTACACGGCGCCGAGGAACGCAGCCAGGGCGGCGATCATGCTGAATGTCGATTGCAGCGGCTTCAGTCGCGCGAACAGGAAACCCATGCCCAGGCCGAAGGCGAGGATGAAGACGATGTCCACCACTTCTTCGTTGGCGCCGCGCTTGAGGAACCCGCGGCCTGGCTTGTCGCCGTTGAGCATGTTGTCGAGCACATTGGCGTGCAGTTCGACTCCCATGTAGTCGCTGGACTGGAACGGCATGGGGCGCAAGTCACCGATACCGATGGCGGTCGGGCCCATCAGCACGATCTTCCCCGCGAACCGTCCCGGAGCACACGGCTCGGCCCCGTTGATGACGTCGGCCATCGAGCAGTGCGGGTACGTCTTGAACGGTCCCGCGAAGTTGATGAGGAAGCTGCCGTCGGCTTCGGTCGCGAAGGTGTACGGCCCGACTTCGATACTGCCCATCCCTACGCTCGAGACATTGCCCACCATGCTCTGGTCTTTAATGTTCTCGGCGACCTTCAGCATCTCCAGCGGCAACGACGGGTACCACTGGCATTCGCCGATGGGAGCGTGCGCGCAATCTTCCTGGTGGTAACGGATCAGGCTCAGCGCCTTGCGGTAGATACCGTCGCGGTCGGGGTTGTAGTTAAAGAAACCGTACGACTTCGCCGACTCCGCCAGCAACCGCAGGTTCGGCTCGATCCCGTACATCACCGGGCCTTCCCTGCCCGCGATGGGATCGTTCCACGCCTTGTCGATGTTGAGGTTGGCGCCCTGCTTCTCCGGCCGCATCTGCGGGAACGGATGGTCCGACAGCACGTACACGTAGTCCTGCGCCGTCTTCACATCCTGCGATTTCGCGCGCTCCGCGTCGAGGAAGATGTGACCGAGCACGACATTGCCCGCTTTCTTCACCGATTCGGCGAGGATGGCGTCGTTGTCGCTGCTTCTCTGGATCTCGCGGATCTTCTCGACCACCGCCGGCGACGAGGTCGCGAATTCCGTCTCCAGCTTTTTCAGTGCTTCGACAGCGGAGTTCTTCTCCGGCGTGGGGAAGTCAAAGTCGAATCCGATTACGCGCGCGCCCCCGGCCGAGAGCTTGTCCACCGCCTGGGCGTAATAGTTGCGCGCGATGGGGAACGAACCTACTTGTTGCAGCGTTTTTTCGTCTAGCCCGACGATGACGATGCGGTCGTCGATCGGACGTGGCCCGCGCATGCGGAAGCGCGCGTCCAGCGAACGCACTTCGATCGTTTCCAGGAAGGTCAGGAAAGCCCGCCGCTGCAGACCCGTGACGACGAACGCGTAGAGTCCCAGCGCCGCCAGCGTCACCAGCGTGGCAATGCCCATGTCGACGCGCTTGGCGGGCAGCTTGCCCACCACGTCGGCGAACTTCGCCCAGACTTCTCCGATCTTCTTCAGGACTTGATTCATCGTGCGCGTTTTCCGAACTTGTAGACGAACGTCACGCCCATCAGGCGCTCATCGAAGTTGATCGGGCTGAGCGCGCCGCCCGGCGGATTCCCTGCCGGGTTCTGGTCGGTCGGTCCGTTGAAATAGAAGTTGTTGTTGCGCTCGAACGAGAAGATGAACAGCTTGTTCTCGTCGTTCGCGATCTTGTACGTCAGGTTCGCGCGGTAGCTCGGACGGCTATAGCCCGCGGCCGACGGCACCGACACCGTGATCGTCGACTGCGTAGCTCCACAGGGCGGGCGCGTCGCAGCGGTGCAGTTCGCCGTCAACGTTCCGGCAGTCGTCGCCGTCGCCGTAGAGGTGCGGAACTGTAACTCCACAATGAACCACTTCGGCGTCTCCAGGTACAGTGACCCGGTCGCCAAGCGGTTATTGTCGTGGTCCAGCAGCAGCAGGCCGATCGGATTCAGATAGGTGTTCTGGTTCGCCGCCAACCCAAGGAAGGTGTCCGGATCCAGCAGGTGCGTCTGGCGCTCGAACTCGTACCGCACTGACGGATTGATGTGCCAGCCGCCCAGATCGTAGATCCCGCGGAAGCCCGTGTAGAAGCGGTCGGTGTTGTTCGTGCCGCTCGCCTTCAGCTTGTCGACAGGAAAG